>ERZ1292645.548-Hain-H14-02um-R2-548-length-13130-cov-6_pt1 | contig 13130 bp, 16 predicted proteins | sample MGYA00564401_ERZ1292645 | MGnify/ENA primary metagenome ERZ1292645 (study PRJEB36523, sample SAMEA6512644) | groundwater metagenome | collected 2019-01-09 | study: AquaDiva: Metagenomics assemblies of 32 groundwater samples | reverse complement strand
AATATCTTTTTCTTTTTTTTCTTCGCCAACTTTGCCGTGAATTAAAATATCAGACACTTCCTGGAGTATTGATTTCGGCTTGGCGTCTTCTTACCTCCTAGCTAATTTATCCCTCAACAACTCTCCCTTTCTGCGCCATTCGCTCAAAGATTTCTTCGAGGTTGTCCTGCCCATAAATTTTATGTCGTCTACGTCTCCGACGGGTGAAATTACAAATTGGATCCAAAGCTGCTCTCCTTCTTTGATTTTCGCCATAGCTTCCATCAGCCCGGCGATAGGATCAATTCTTTTTTTCTCTAAGGCCTCTTTCTCGGTTTCAAATTGAAGATAAGTTTTAATGGGATAATAATCTGGTTTTGGTTGCGTAAAATCAAAACCAAACATGTTCCAATCCTTGTTTGGCAAGTCTTGGGGCACGTATTTGGTATAATCATCAACCTCTTTTATTTCAATTTCCGGAAATTGAGCATAGATGCTTGATTCCACCGCATCCCGAAATCCCTTAGGGGTTCTGATAAAAAAATGAGGCTCGCCGTTAATTGAAGCAATTTCTAATCCAAGAGAAAGCTGAACCTGGCCGTCTATCCATTTTTCCCACAAATCAGGTGGCTGATAAATACTAGCTTGGATGCTGGATAAAACAACTTCCATCGCCCTGATCGGCTTTAAGAGTTCTTTGGGCAGTTTGATTTCCAGCACGACGGATGTTTGTTGGGACAAAAAAATATCAACCCGCCACCAGAGCCAAAGGAATTTAAAAGGCCCCCACAAAATAAAAGGCAGGGGCGCCCACCACCAAGTTTTGATAAATTGAAAAATGGCAGAGAAGATAAAAATTAAATCTTCTCTCGAAACATCAATAAAAGGCATGATTTAAGCTTCTTGAATCTGATATTTTCCTTGAGGAGTGCGAGAAAAATATTTTTTGTTATTCAAATTTAAGAAAACAGTGTTTTCTTTGACTATTCTCTGTTCCAAAACTTTCCCTAAAATTTCTTCTTTAGATAACGGTTTTTTCCCATTCTTTAAAATCCTTGAAATCACGTCTTTAACTTGGCCGGGTTCATATCCCCACTCTTTTAAGGCGTACATCCCCCTGCCAACCAAAATAAATCTCGGATCTCGAATAAGTTCATTATGCACTGTTTGGACCAAACTTCCCTCTATCATATTAGCCACTTTGGTAAAATGAAGAGGCTCCTGCGTCTTTTTGAAAAGCAGATAGGCTTTATCTTTCACTCCCCGCGGGTTGATTTCCGGCCAATCTTTCAAGCCGAAAACTCCTTCGGAATTTTTCTGAATTTTTTTAGAAACCTCAAGATATGATTCTAAAACGGGAGTATTTTGAGAAGCAAATTTAGCAAGCTCTTTTAGAGATAAAGGAGTTTTCGCCTCTTCTAATTTTTGATAAAGCAAGGAGATAGTTTTTTGAGCCCTTTCCAAGGAAGCTGCGCCGGCGGCCCATAACGGATGAAAATCTTTGTTGGCGCCAAAACGAACAAACCCATTGCTTAAGGTCAGTAAAAAATAAATTTGGTTTTGCCATTTTTCTTCTCCCAGCTCTTGAAGCATGGCGTCTTCTTTTTTTAGATCGCCAAAGCTTTGAAAGTATTTTTTAAGATTTTGGAAAACCACAGGATAATTTTCGGTTTTATCTTTTATCTCTTCTAAGGCGCCATCTTGAATCTGGCGAACTCTTTCTCTGGTTACGCCAAAACTCTCGCCCACTGCTTCAAGGGTTTTTCTTTCGCCGCCATTTAATCCAAAACGCTCCAAAATCACATCCTTTTGTCTGGGAGATAAGTCGGAAATTAAGTCCTGGCAAATTTTTTGATAATTGACGTTTGGCATGTTTATCTATTTAAGCATTTTTAGAAACCAATGTCAAGGTGGGCAATCTAGACATCGGATATCCACATTCTTATTCTATCTCTTTAATAAATTCCTAGCAAATGAATAAGGCTGCCCGGGATTAATCGAGCAGCCTTTTTCGAAAACCTAAAGTTCGAACCTATATCTTATGACTAAATTCCCCATTAGCCCGTCCTCTTCATCTGCGCCTACTCTTTCCTCTTTAATTGGCCCGACTACTTTTAAACCACAACAATCAGCAAGCAGTCCTAAAATTAGAAAAAATCCTTCTTTTTGGTTAGTCGGCAGGGTATAATGGTTGCCTCTCTTTAGTAATTCTGGCCTTATCAATTCTTTCTTTTCCCTCAAAAGAACTAATTTAGCTACCGAGAATAAACCAGAAATAATTTGAATTTCCGCCATATCTCCTGCCCGCAAATGTGTCACCTCGCCGTCAAAAAAAAGAGCCATTTACTATCCCTCCTTTCAAAATTATTCTTTACTAACAAAATAATACTACATTTCTGTGGTATTGTCAATAGATGCCCCATTAAACACTGAAATGTTAGACATTCAACGTCTATCATTCTTATTTAAACACTCTCGGGAAGTGTTTATTAAGAAATCACCCAAAAACCAGCTCTTTTTTCTTTTCCGTGTAGTTGGATTGCTTCGGCAAGTTTCTTTAAAGAAACTCTTCTATATTTTGGCACATCATATACGGGGTCAATTAAGGTAAGGTAATTTTCTTCTATACTCTCAATGATAGAAACATGACCCGTCGCATCACCCGCTTTGTTATATAATCTTTGGTAATTAAAGCACGCAATAATATCTTTTTTGGCTAAATTTTCTTTTAAAAATTCCTTAATTTCTTTTGGTTTAGTCAGAAAGAAAAATTCTTCCTTAAGATTAATCTTACTCTTTTTAAAAAAATTATTTACTGAATAAATCCATTTTCCTGTCTGCGTTCCCCAACCGGACTTTGGTTTTTTACCTGTTCGGACTTTTCTGAATAATGCTCTGTATTTTTGAGGCACAATCAATCCCAAATCATGCCCTATTTCTTCCTGTGATTTTAAAGGTAATTTTCTTCTTAATAGAAGCATTTGTATGCAAGCTGGAACGCAACAATACGGTTGCTCGGTTATTGGAATATATTTTTTCATATTACATATTCTACCAAAAAATCGCCCCTTTGGCATGCCCATTGAATCTGTTTGTTAGACACTGAGTACCTAACAAGTATTATCCCCTTTTCCTAAATTTTAGCCAACTGACTAAAATCGGGCTGGCGATGAAAATTGAGGAATAGGTTCCGGTAATAATTCCCAGAATAAGAATCAGAGAAAAATATCTTAAAGTTTCTCCGCCGACAAAAAATATCGCCAAAAGCACTAATAAAGTGGTCAGAGAAGTATTAATTGACCTGACCAAAGTCTGATTTAGGCTGTCATTGACTATCAGCTCAAAAGCCCGACTGCCGCTGCGGGAAATATTTTCCCTGATCCGGTCAAAAACTACGATAGTGTCATGCACCGAATAGCCCAATATGGTCAAAAGACCGACGACTATGGGGATAGTCACTTGAATATTATAAAATTTTCCTAAAAGAGAAAAAACACCCAGGGGAATCAAAACATCGTGAAGAAAAGCGACCAACGCCGCCACTAATCCGTACTGCCAAGAAGAAACCGGCCGGGAAGATTTCCGAAAAGCAAAGGCGATGAAAAGAATAATTGCGAATAAAACCAGGAAAATGAAAATGAAAGTCTTATTCGTCAGCTCTTTGCCGATTGTCGGACCAATTGAATCAAAACTTTTTTCTTCAACTTGGCCGTTAAATTTTTGCAATAACTGCTGATGAATTGCCTCATCAATATATTTAACTCGCAGAATCAAATCGTTTTCGCCGGTCGGCTGGACAGTAATTTCTCCTAAATTCAAATCAGCCAATTTGTTTTCCACTTCCTGATTAGTCGGCCGGTCATTCTTAAATTCTAATGTTAAAATGCTGCCGCCCGTAAAATCAATGCCGAAATTCAGCCGATAAAAAATCAAAGAAAAGAGGCTGGATATAACCAGAATCCCGGAAAGAATATAATAAATTTTACGATATTTAACAAAATCTACTACCATAATATTTTATATTTATTTATCTTAGAATCCTGAAAAAGTTTCAAAAGATTTCGGGTAACAAAAACCGCTGAAAACATACTCACCAAAACGCCCAAAATAAGCGTGAAGGCAAAACCTTTAACAAAACTGGTGCCGAAAGTAAAGAAAATCGCGCTAACAATTAAAGTGTTTAAATTACTGTCTCTGATAGACGGCCAAGCCCGGCGAAACCCCTCTCCGACGCTGATTAAAAAACTTTTGTCTAATTTCAATTCTTCTCTCATCCGGGAAAAAATCAAAACATTGGCGTCTACCGCCATGCCGATTGATAAAATAAAACCGGCGATTCCGGACAATGTCAAAGTAACCGACATTAATTTAAAAATAGCCAAAATCAGCACAACATAAATGGCCAAAGCCAAGGAAGCCAAAACCCCGGGCAAACGATAAAAAATAATCATGAAAGCGATAACCGCTAAAAATCCGAAGATACCGGCGCTAAGAGATTTTTCCAAAGAAACTTTGCCTAAAGTCGGACCGACTGTTTGCTGAGAAATTAATTTTATCGGGACGGGCAAGGCGCCGGCGTTTAAGTTTTGAGCTAATTTTTTTGCTTCGTCAATGGAAAATGATCCGGAAATTTGAGCTTTGCCTCCGGAAATTTTCTCATTAACAACGGGCGATGAAAGCGGAATTCCGTCAACGTAAATTGCCAGCTGTTTGCCCACATTTTTTTCGGTTAAACCCTCAAAAAGTTTAGCCCCTTCGTCATTAAATTCTAAAAGCACTAAGGGTTTATAAATTTGCTGGTCAAGGCTTACTTCCGCTTTTTTAAGATATCGGCCGGTTAAAAGAGTAGACTGGAAAGGGTCTTCTACGTCTCCTTGCTTTGATTCAATTATTTTTTTATTATTATCAATAATTTCCGTAAAATTAGTTTTTTGCTCTTTAAATTCTAAAAACGGAGTTTTGCCTATTTGTTTTATGGCCTCCGCCGGATCAATAATACCGGCTAATTCTACCACCAATCTCTCTTTTTGGACTTGAATGATCGGCTCGCTGACGCCAAAAAAATTAACCCTCCGCTCAATCACATCTCTCAGGCCGTCCATTACCGGTCCTTTGTCTTGTTTGGCAATGCCGGAAAGATCGGCTTCATAAATTAAATGCATGCCGCCTTGTAAATCCAAGCCCAACTTAAACGGAATATTGAAAAAATGAGGAGCTCCAACCCCCAATTCCGCATTTATATAGTCAGCTCCCTTATTCCAAGCCGTAGGATAAACCAAAAATCCGGCAAAAATTGCCAGAAAAAAAACAGCGGCTAAGGTAATATAAGTTCTCCTGTTTGACATTATAAAAATTATATCTCATCCCCCCAAAAAATCAACTCCTTACTTAGAAACTCAATTCCTAGACACTCTCTCGTAATAATTCAGGAGATTATTGCTGGAATTTTTATGATCGACAGAATCATAGAAAAAAGTTTGCCAACCAAAATTTTTCGCCGCATCTATGTTTTCCATGGTGTTATCTATAAATAATATATTATCTTTTTTAATATTAATTTTTTGCTCAGCAAGTTTGTAAATATCCAGTTTTGGTTTCTGGCAGCCCTCAACGCTAGAGTCGATAATTACATTCCAAGATATTAAAGGCATAATCCCCTTTTTTGTCATCGCAGAAAGCATTCCTGGGTACATATTGGTTAAAAGACCGATTTGACAATCTTGTTTAATTTTATCAATAACCGGCAAAATTGATTTATTTGATTTGAATCTATCAACAAAATCTTTCAACAGAGAATAACCTGCAGGAAAAATTAAATTGAACTTCTCCGCCATTAAAGGAATCAGTGTGTCAACATCTCTCCCCACATGAACCTCTTTTTCGTATTTATCATAAAATTGGTCGAATTCTTTATCGTTTTCAATCGTTATTCCAATATCGCGCTTCATTTTAACCCATTTATCTGTACCGCTAAAATCACTTACTACAACTCCGCCCACATCAAAATATACAAATGAAATCATAAAGTTAAATTATTATAATAAACGAAGCCCGAGGTCGTTTATTAAGAAACTGAGTTTCTAAGTACCCCCTCAACTCCTACCATAATTGTTTCCATAGGCTAATCGATCCTGTGAATTTATCGGGCTGGTTTTCCATTTCCCTGATTAATTCTTTTATGGGGAACCATTTTACTTCTTCAACCTCGTCTTTTTTAATTTTAAAATCGGACACAGGTTTATCCATAATGGCAAAATACCACTGACAAAAATAATTATATTTCCCGGAAATTCTCTTTTTAAAACCCTTTCTGGGGCTGATATTGGTTAATCCTATTTCTTCCTCTGCCTCTTTTATAATATTCAAATCATAATCTTCTCCCTCATCAACTGTTCCAGAAACGGCTGGCCCCCATTTTCCCGGACTATGAGATTTAGTTAGCGCTCTTTTCGCTAATAAAATATCTCCCTTGCTATTAGTAATCCATAATGCCGATACCCTGTAAATATCTTCTTGATAATTTATAGCATCTCTATCCTTATAGCCTATGACATTATCTTTTTCATCAACAATTACAATTTTCATATTTAATACTTAGAAACGGGGTTTCGAAACCCCGTTTCTAAGTTATTCTAATAATAATTTTTCTAATTCTTTCCGCTCTTTAATGTTTTTTAATGATTCTTCTGCAAAATTTTTATAGCTATCTATATTATTAAATTGTCCAAATACAATATCCTTTTTGCAGAACCCCTCATCGATCTTTCCATTATCCTTGAGATATTCTTCCCAACTTGATTTATAAAGCGGACTACTGATTCCGTGAACTTTATTATTTAAATTTATGTAAGCGCTTAGATGAAGCAAATATTCATCCGAGTCAATGCGAACCGCCTTAAACGGTCCTTGAAGTAATGGGCCACTGCGTTCATATTTTTTATTGAAATACTTAGAATAACCAAGTCCCAATCTATGCATAAATTTTTCTATTCCTCGATCTGCTGTCTGCTGAATCATAAAATGAAAGTGATTAGGGTTTAAACAATAACAAATAAAATCCGCTAATTTCTCCGACTTAGAAACGGAGTTTCTAAGTGGATTATTTTTACGAAAAGAGGCGGCATAAATACCGCCGGTCGGAGTAAGTGTATTAAATTCAGACATGCTCTGAAAAAATCTGCCCAAATCTTTTTGGTCGACGAATATATCTCGCTTATCTACTCCCCGATTAAAAATGTGATAGTATTCTTTGTTTGCGAATTGAACTTTTCTCATGATCAAGATAATTATAGCACTTAGAAACGGGGTTTCGAAACCCCGTTTCTAAGTTAATTTTTTGGCGAAGCGTTGTAATTTTTCGGAAGATTCTAATTCTAAAAATTCTTCCGGTAAAAGCCATTTAAATTCATCGTGTTCAAAACTTAATTTAACGTCTGCTTCATCGCATTGAGTTTTATAAGCAATGGTAACCCAGAATTCTTTATTAGTAGCAATATGAGCTTCCACATCAAACGGCTCTATCTTTTTAATAGTTATACCCGTCTCCTCTTTAATCTCTCTAATAATTCCTTTTATGGGATCTTCGCCAAAATCCAGCTCGCCTCCCGGTAAATCCCAAGACAACGGCTTAGCCGGCGCGGTTTTTGATCTACGCAAGGCAAGAAATTTCCCTTCCTTATTCAAAATAATAGCCTTTTGGCTAACCCCTATCTTCTCCATATTATTTCCCGTGGCATTTTTTGTATTTTTTGCCGGAACCACAGGGACATATATCTTCTGCGGTAAGAAGTGGCTGCTCAACTTTACCGAGATACTTCACGACGTTTACGACTTGTTTTCTTAATCTTTTACACAACATAGAGTCCTCATCAATTTTCTTAATTACTTTTCTACAATTTTTAGCTCCGCAACAACATCTCATCGTTTCGTCATCCCCCATCACCAACGCATAATCGAAAGTAATTTCTTCTCTCGGTTGTATATCTTTTATTGCTATCTCCATATCCACGGCTTGTAAACTCGAACTATTTGGATTGCAACTGTGATTCCAATACTTTGCGTTGTCAGTACAGTATACAAATCTATCAAAATCATCAATATAAGAGTATTTATCTAATAATTTCCGGTATTTTTTACTGAATTTCTTATACTCTTGCGGGGAATAAATGCGATCACTATTCCCTAGTCGCCAAAGTATTGTTCCTTTCGGTATTTTTTTAACCGCTATCAAGCCACTACCTTGTATTAAGCTTTTTTTTAATTTTACTGCAGGATGCAACATAATTTTATCCCCTACACCCCACGGCACTTTTATATTTATTAACTAACTTCTGATAAGCGTCTTTGATAAATTTTTTGCCAGTATCAAACTCAATTTCCGAAAAGGACTTCTCTATCTCGTTTAAAATTTTTTCTTTATCGTTTCCTAAAACTTTTGTAAAATACCACTTTTGGCCTTCCGCATCCATAATCAGAGCCATCGAATCAGCTGAACGCAAAATTTTCGCTTCAACAGAATCAAAATTTTCATATTTTATACACTCAATGATTTTGGAAATTTGGCTTTCATCAAAATCTATTTTCCGCAGAAATTGTTCCGCTAACTCTCCGCTAATTTTCTCGTGGCCCGACGCAAGTAATTTTGCTTTTCCAATATCGTGCAAAAGCGCTGACACCTCAATAATATCCTTGTCGCCGCCAACTTCTTTCTGGAGCATCAACGCAAATTTTCTAACCATAAAAGCATGTTTCCAATAAAGGTCTCCGGGAGTCCATTTCATCAACTTAGCATATTCTTCGATTTTTCTTCTTATTTCATTTTTCATGTCAGTTTAAACGAAGCCCGAGGTTGTTTATCGTTTATAAATAAACGTAATAATTATGCCATGGCATTTTTATTACACTTATCATAAACTTACGCATGTCTGTTTTTCTTTTTTAATCTTTTCCTCATAATATTTTATTTCCCGTGACAATGTTTGTACTTAACGGGACGCCCGTCAGGATGTTTCGCTCCGCATGGACAAGGATCATTGCGTCCTGCCTCTGCTTTAAATTGCGCTTGAGGCTTTGGAGCTTCAGGTTGAGCTTTCATGGAAACTTTTAACATGGCATCTGCAACCATTATCTCAAATGTTTCCAATAATTTCTGGAACATTTTGTGCCCTTCATTTTTGTATTCCACCAGAGGATCTTGTTGGCCGTAAGCCCGAAGCCGAACCGAATCCCTTAAATATTCCATATTTTCCAAATGCTCCACCCAAAGCATATCTAATGTCCTTAAGGCGACAAACTTGGCAACTTGATTAAAATTATCTCCCAACTCTTTTCGCTTTTCCTCAAACTCTTCAGCTTTAAACCAATTTTCAGTTTCCAACGATTCTTTTCTTTTTCTGTAAAATGTTTCCCGATGCTTGTTCAAAACATCATCGTATTCCAAAACATGTTTTCTGGCGTCAAAATTTAACCCTTCAATTTTTGATTGAGCGTCTTCAATCGCTTTTGAAATCAAGCCTGATTCAATCGGCTCGTCATCGGGAATTTTCAGAAATGACATCATTGATTTTATTTTTTCTCCGCCAAAAATCCGCATCAAATCATCTTCCAGAGAAGTAAAGAACTGGGAAGAACCCGGATCTCCCTGTCTGCCCGCCCGACCCCTAAGCTGATTGTCTATTCTTCTCGCTTCGTGCCTTTCGGTGCCGATGATATGAAGACCACCGAGATCAACGACCCTTCGCGCTTGTTCAGGATCATTTTGGGGATTGCCTCCCAAAATGATATCCACTCCCCTGCCGGCCATATTTGTGGCGATAGTCACTGCTCCAAATTTTCCGGCTTGAGCAATAATTTCTCCTTCTTTCTCGTGTTGTTTGGCGTTTAAAATTTGGTGGTCAATACCTTCCCTTTCCAATAATTTTCCCAAGTATTCATTTCTCTCGATTGAAGTTGTGCCCACTAACACGGGCTGACCCGACTGGTGCCTTTCTTTTATTTCTTTAGCCAGCGCCTTAAATTTCCCTTCCCAAGTTTTAAAAACTTTATCAGGCAGTTCTTTCCTAATCATTGGTTTATTGGTTGGTATGCTCACCACCTCCAACTTGTAAACCTTATCAAATTCTTCAGCCGAGGTTATGGCTGTTCCCGTCATTCCCGCCAATTTTTTATACATCCTAAAATAATTTTGAAAAGTGATCGAACCCAATGTTAAAGATTCCGGCTGGACTGACACTCTCTCCTTTGCCTCAATAGCCTGATGAAGCCCGCCTGACCATCTTCTGCCGGGCATAAGCCGGCCGGTAAATTCATCAACAATAAGAACTTCGCCATTCTTTACTACGTAATCCTTGTCTATTTTAAACAAAACCTCGGCTCTTAACGATTGCTCCAAATGGTGCAAATATTTTATTCCCTTTTCTTCGTAGATATTGCCCATGCCCAGAATTTTTTCAATTTTATTTATGCCGGATTCAGTCAAGGTCGCTGTCCTTAATTTTTCATCAATTTCATAATCGGTCTTTGAATCCAGTTTGGGAATAATTCTGGCAAAATCCTGATACCATTTAGAGCTTTCCGTATCAGGAGCGGAAATAATCAACGGAGTCCGGGCCTCGTCAATTAAAATAGAATCCACCTCGTCAACAATAGCGTAGTTGAAACCCCGCTGGGTCTGCTGATTCAAATCATAAACCATATTATCTTTCAAATAATCAAAGCCATATTCATTATTGGTGCCATAAGTAATATCTGCCCCGTAAGCCTCTTTCCTTGAGCAGGGTCTTAAATATCCCTCAATCACTTTGAAACCGCCCTTAATATCGCGCTCTTCATCCTGTTGAAAAGCAGGATCATATATGTAAGCCGCTTCATGGACGATGCATCCGATTGAAAGTCCAAGCGCGTTGTAAATTTGCCCCATCCAGACCATATCTCTTTTTGCTAAATAATCATTAACCGTTATTAAATGAGCTCCTTTCCCTTCCAAAGCGTTTAAATAAAGAGGCAGAGTGGAAGTTAATGTTTTTCCTTCTCCGGTTTTCATCTCAGCTATTTTCCCTTCGTGTAAAACAATTCCACCAATTAACTGAACGTCAAAATGCCGCTGGTTTAAAGTTCTTCGGCTGGCTTCCCTGACTAAGGCAAAAGCTTCGGGCAGAATATCGTCTAAAGTTTTGCCGCCCTTTAATTGTTCTTTTAATTCTTGGGTTTTTTCTTTTAGTTGTTCAGCCGAAAGCGCCTCCAGATCTTTTTCTTGAGAATTTATCTTTTCAACAATCGGCTGGAGCTTCTTGACATATTGTTCATTGGCATCGCCAAAAATTTTAGAAAGTATTGACATAACTCATTTATTATAGCTATTTTCGTTCAATAATCAAATGTGTTAGACACTGAGTACCTAACATGATATACTAAACATATATGAGAAAGGTCCAATTTATTCCAAATTCGTATTATCATATCTGCAACAGAAGCAACGACGAAAGTACTATATTTTTTGATGAAAAAGATTATTCGCGATTTTTATTTTCCGTTCTTTTCTACCAATCACCGATTCCTTTTTATAATCTTGGCCGGCAATCCTCATATTTTGTTAAACATCTAATGTTTAACATTTCTTCGGATACGCTCAAGAAGGTAATATCGACAAGAAAAGTGGAGCTTAATATATTCACAATAATGCCAAATCATTTTCACCTTCTTATCCAAGAAAAAACCAAAAGTGGCATTTCCTCTTATCTCCAGCGCCTTCAAAATGGATACGCAAAATATTTTAATACAAAATACGCAAAACGAGGACATCTTTTTCAGGGAGCTTTCCGCGCCGTCCCTGTAGAAACAGACGAACAGCTTCTCTATCTTTCGACATATATTCATCGCAACCCGAGAGAATTAAAAGAATGGAAAAACAAGGAAGCGAAATATCCTTGGTCAAGCTACCAAGATTTGGTTGATAAGAATCGCTGGGGCGAACTTTTAAAACCAAATATTATTCTTGATCAATTTTCCGGAGGCAAAGATTATCATAAATTTGTAGAAACAAGCACTGCAAAGCTTCAACCGAGCGAATCTTCTATTAAAAACATTTTTCTTGAGTAAAAAATAGGAATAAAACATGTTAGGTACTCAGTGTCTAACATGCCTGATGTGATCATTATTTTTTGAAGACTAGAATATCACCGCCGTTACTGCCGTGAAATTTTTTAACGAGTTTGGCGCCGTTGCAAGAGAATAAATCAATATACTCTTTTAAGGACATCGTTGTTTTTCGGAAAGAGTCAGGATTATATTTTTGAGAAGCATGGATTGAATGGCGGTAAATAGAACTGAAAAAAATATAACCTCTAGAAACCTCAATTAAATTTTTAACAGCCCTGGTCATATCTTCCAGAGAAAGATAACAAACTACATCAAAACAAATCACCGCGTCAAAACTATTCTTCTTAAAAGGCAGTTTTAAAATACTGCCGTCTTTAATTTTGGTTTTTATTGAAGGACAGGCTTGTTTGATGGCGTAAGGAGAAATTTCTAAACCGGCGACCGAAAATTTATATTTGTCTTGCAATTCGGCTATCAAATCGCCGAAGCCGCAACCGGCATCTAAAATTTTAGAGGCAAGCTTCTTTTTCAGGAAACTATAAATTTTTCTTGCTGTCGGCTTTACCACCCATTCTTTCAAATCTTTTTTATAATCATCGTACGAGTCAGAAGTAAAATATTTTTTATCAAATTTTTTGCCGGCAATCATTTTAATATAAGAATCCCCAAGTGTAGAGCTTATCACCGTCTTCAGACCATTTCAAGCCGATATCCGTTCGGTAAAACATATTTTGCAGCAATATGCCTTCAACTCTGGAATAAGCCTGTTTTCTGGCGTCTTCAACCGTTGTCCCTGAGCCCGTAATCACCAAAGCATAACTGCTGTTGCCGGCTATTCTCCACTCGCCGTCAATTAATTTTACATCGCCCAAATGGACCCCTTCAAGGCTGGACTTGGTAAAAATAATTGATAAGTCGCGGTAAATTTCTATTTCCACTTTATCGTTAAAGGGAAATGGCGGGACAACGCAAACAACGCCTATTTGAAAACCTTTTTTGGTTTTTAATGATTACGCAAGGCTGGAGGCTAGATTTTTTAAAAATGTTCCCATTGG
>ERZ1292645.547-Hain-H14-02um-R2-547-length-13139-cov-7_pt1 | contig 13139 bp, 9 predicted proteins | sample MGYA00564401_ERZ1292645 | MGnify/ENA primary metagenome ERZ1292645 (study PRJEB36523, sample SAMEA6512644) | groundwater metagenome | collected 2019-01-09 | study: AquaDiva: Metagenomics assemblies of 32 groundwater samples | reverse complement strand
TGCTCACGCCGGAAGCACTGCATTACGGTTTTGCAAAGGACATACAGATAGCCAGGGGCGAGATCTTACGCGCTGCGTATGAATTACACCCGGAGCGGTTTGTTAAAAAAGTCCCTGTTCCGCCGGCAGTTCCAGAGGCGGCATGGATCAACAAGCCAAAACTGATACCAGCGAGCGAGGGGAAAATACACTAAATGTGGACTGGGGGTGTCTCAAAGTCATTGACAGATTCCGAAATCGCAGCCGGCATGTTCCTCCGGAACCGGACGGCTCAGAGAAAGGATATGGTATTCAAAAAGAATCTTCATCGTTGGCTTCCGTCCTATGCGATGCACAGCCTCCAGAGGCGGTTTGAAAGACCGCGGCATCCGGTGCATATTCTGTTCTGTTTTGTGCACCACTACGATTGGAAGGTCGCTGGCGACAATATGCTTGCGGTATATGACCAGGTGCTGGCATCTAAGACAAGATTTTCGGAGAACCGTCGATGAGGACCCTCTTGATCTGTCACGATGGCGCCCCATTGGATCAAGTGGTGCTGGCGCGTTGGCTGGCCCATACGTCAGACCTGGTGGGGATGGTGGTGATCAAAGAACCACGGCAGGCGCTGAAACGGCGAGTCATTCAAGAGATCAAGCGGGTCGGGCTTCTTCGATTCTGCGATGTCCTGGCCTTTCGACTTTATTATCAACTGTTCCTTTCGAAACAGGACTGCCGGTGGATGAAGGAAAAGGTCAAGGAACTGTCCGGTCGCTATCCTGAATTGAACCCGCAACTCCCTGTGCTGATGGTGGAGCGCCCTAACTCTCCTGAGGCCGAAGCGTTCATCAAGAAATACTCACCGGATATTATTATCGCGAGGTGCAAGAATATCTTAAAGGAAAGTATCTTTTCAATTCCGTCGAAGGGGACGTTTGTGATGCATCCGGGTGTCTGTCCGGAATACCGGAACGCGCACGGCTGCTTCTGGGCGCTTGCTAACGACGACCTGAAAAGGGTCGGCATGACGCTTCTGAAGATAGATAAAGGGATCGATTCAGGGCCTGTCTACGGGTATTACAGCTATGATTATGACGAGGTCAACGAATCCCATTTTGTCATTCAGAACCGTGTTGTACTGGAGAATCTGGATGCAATCCGGGACAAACTCTGTGAAATTGGCCGTGGTGTCGCAGAGCCGATCGATATAAGAGGCCGATCCTCTAACACATGGGGTCAACCTTGGTTTACCCGATACCTCCTGTGGAAATATAAGGCACGCAGGAGGATGTCGTGAGAGCAATTACACTTCTCTATCATGACGTCGTTGACACGGATCAATTCCAGACGAGCGGGTTCTCGGGTGCGGATGCCGATATCTATAAGATGGATCTCCCGTACTTCAAAGAACACATCAGGGCTCTTGCGGAGACGGTCAAAGAGAAACCGATCTTGGTATCAGAGCTATTGGCGAAAAAGGTGTCTGGGAGACCGTTCATGGTGACATTCGACGACGGTGGGGTCACGGCCTATACGAATATCGCGGGTGTTCTTGAACAGCAGGGCTGGAGGGCCCACTTTTTTGTTGCCACGAACTACATTAGCACCCCCGGTTTTCTTCGAAGAGAGGAGATTGCGGACCTTCATCAGCGAGGCCATCTCATCGGCGCTCATTCGTGTTCTCACCCAGCACAGATGGCGGATTGCAGCTGGGATGAGTTGTTGGAGGAGTGGAGAAGGAGCGTCGAGACATTGCAGGATATTATCAGCATGCCGGTTCGCACGGGATCCGTGCCGAGCGGTTCATATTCTAAGAAGGTCGCGCAGGCCGCGGCGGCTGTGGGGATCCAGGCACTTTTTACTTCGGAGCCTCTGACGCGATGCCATTGGGTTGCTGGCTGCCTGGTTCTGGGACGGTACACTATCTGGCGAACGATGTCTCCAAAGCTCTCAGTCGGTTATGCGTCCGGAAAGACTCTACCTCGGTTCAAACAATGGGTTTACTGGAACACGAAGAAAATCACAAAAAGGATCGGCGGTCGGGCCTACTTGACGGTGAGAAAATGGATCTTGGAAAAAGCACGCTGAGCTACTGGAGAGAGCATGATTTTTTTAAAGAAAAACTTCTATCGCTGGCTTCCATTCTACGCATTTCGACGTCTCCAAAAACCCTTCTGGAGACAACGGCGACCGGTCCATATTTTGTTCTGTTTTGTGGATCACTTCGAACCGATGTGGGGAGGGGCAGACCGGGCGACCGAGACCGCGCGGGTCGCAGCCTGGGTTGAGCGCTATCCGGTCGTTACCCGGGGCCACCGGGATCATGACGGCGTCCCCCCCCGCCATACCTTCTTCTACCCCGAAGAGGAGTACCGGCCCGAGCACCTGGATGCCTTGGCGGGGTTATGCCGGCAGGGCTTCGGGGAGGTCGAGATTCATCTCCATCATGACAATGATACCGGGCCGGCCCTTCGGAAGAAGCTGGAGACCTTTAAGACCCGCTTAATTCAGCATGGACATCTCGCGAACAACCGAGTGACCGGAGAGTGCCGCTACGGTTTTATCCATGGAAACTGGGCGCTGGACAACTCACATCCCGAAGGGAGGTGGTGCGGTGTCAACGATGAGATTACCATCTTGAAAGAGACCGGGTGTTACGCTGATTTCACATTGCCCTCCAGTCCGGGCGAGGCCCAGACGAAAAAGATCAACAGCATCTATTATGCGACGGATGATCCTCGACGGCCGAATTCCCACAATACCGGTCTGGACGTCCGGGTCGGGGGGCGGGAGTCCGGTGACCTAATGATCATCCAGGGACCGCTCGCGCTCGATTGGCGCCGTCGGAAAATCGAGTGTGGCGCGATTGAATATTATGATCCTCCGGAGCCCCATCGGGTGAAGCGGTGGGTGGAAGAGGCGATTCATGTTCGGGGACGGCCGGAATGGGTCGTCGTGAAAGTGTACACGCATGGAACGGTGGAGGCCAACCGGGATCTGCTGCTCGGTCCACCGTTTGAGCGGTTCTTGTCGCATATGGAAGAGTGGTATAATGACGGGAAAGACTACGTGCTTCACTATGTCACCACACGGGAACTGTACAATATCATCAAAGCGGCCGAGGACGGCCGGGAAGGCGATCCCGGCGCCTACCGGAATTACCGTCTCGGATCGATCTGGGCGATCTGATAGAGGAACAGGATTGAACCATAAAATGGATGTGGGTCGGTGAGAGTACGCTCGGAGATGAATGCCGCGGGTGGATGGCTGGCGGTAGAGGGATCAGGCTGATCGGCTCGTCTCACAGGTCGCTTGAGTGGGATACTCCGGTATGGGCTGAGGGAAGATCGTGGATTGTAGGGGCAATGCAAAAGACATTTTAAACCAGAAACACCAGGAGAAGCCATTTTCGACAAAAGTCAGATACAATCTGGCTTGACAGAAGAGGAGACTACATTCACATGAAAACGGAATCACCGTCCCCACCATTTAAAGACTACAATAAGATTATAAATCCAAAGATAGCCGTTATCATCCCTTGCTATAACGAAGAGGCCGCAATCGGTCGCGTTATCGCAGACTTCAGAAGCGAGCTACCGTATGCTGAAATATACGTATTCGACAATAACTCAACCGACAGAACAGCAGAAATTGCTCATCAGTCCGGTGCTATTGTCTCATTTGAAAAGCGTCAGGGTAAAGGAAACGTTGTAAAGTCAATGTTCCGAAAGGTCGATGCGGATATTTATATTATGGTAGATGGCGATACTACGTATCCTGCTAACAGAGTGCACGACATGCTCAATCCGGTCTTGAAAGGGGAGGCTGATATGGTTGTCGGATCTCGCCTGCTCTCGAAATCCTCGTATATGAAATTATTAAACCGCATCGGGAACTGGTTGTTTCTGACGAGCCTAAATACAGTCTTCGGCACTGGGCTGACCGATATTTTGTCTGGTTATCGGGTTATGACTCGTGAGTTTGTCCGTGGCGTACCAGTGTTTTCTGAGGGGTTTCAGATAGAAACCGAGCTAACCATCCAGGCGTTGCATCACCGCATGCGAGTAGTTGAAGTTCCGGTCACACTTAGCAAACGGCCCGATGGTGGTGAGTCGAAGATCCGTATCCTGTCGGACGGGTTGAAAATTTCATGGATGATTCTGGATCTCTTTAGAACTTACAAGCCCTTAACCTTTTTTGGGGGCATTGGGCTGATGTTGATTGCTATCGGAATATTCCTAGGCATCGGAATTGTGCGTGAATTTTTACAAACAGGGTTGGTTCCTCGCTTTCCGACCGCGATACTTGCGACGGCATTAGTCCTGAGTGGATTGCTTGCCATATCGGTTGGCCTCATTCTGAACACCCTCTCCAGAAGCTTCAGGGAGATTTATTATCATATTATGTTAGTCGATCGGCGGTTGAACGATAAGCACTCGAGCGAATAAGGGAGGAGGAATCGGCCCGAAGCCATGACAATGAATTCCCATCTATGCAGACGGAGGAAGGCCAATGAAGACCAGTTCCGTATTTACCGTTGCTGACCAGATCATTATGTCTGAAGCGAAAAATTATTTTCGCTGGCAGTACAACCTTGTTGAACCATTTCTTGGCCAGAGTGTACTGGAAATCGGCTGCGGCATTGGAAACTTTACCGCATTAATGAATGGGAGAGCCTGTCGCGTTCTGGGTATTGATATTGATAAACAGTGCATAGAGTTTAATTGGCGCCGGTTTGCGGAGCTGGACCATATTCAGGCGTTATTGCTCGATGTTATGAGCCCGGAAATCGAAGAGCTCAAGGATTTCGGGCCTGATACGATCATCTGTCTTAATGTGCTTGAGCATATTCAGAATGATGCGAAAGCCCTCGGGCAGATGTTCAACATTCTGCGACCAGGTGGCAAAGTCTGCTTGATCGTGCCCGCATTTGAAGCCCTCAGGGGCCCGATTGATAATGCACTAGGCCACTACCGCCGGTACACCTTACAAGGCCTCCGTGAATTGTCTTCGAGTGTCGGGTTTGACATTGTGCGATTGCACTATATGAATATCGTCGGCTTTATTGGTTGGTGGTTGAATTCAAAGGTTTTCAAGCGCACTAGTCAGTCTCCGTTCCAGATTAGGGCGTTTGACCGCTTCATTGTCCCAATTTTGTCTCGAGTGGAGCGCATTGTGCTACCTCCATTTGGCCAGAACATCTTTGCTGTCCTGAAAAAGCCGGAGGATGGCGTGTAATGAATCCGCATTTGACTGTTCAAGGTGAGCATCCTCTTATGTTGCTTTGTGATCTAAACTGTTAACGTGGTCGAAATGATGAGCCAGAGCGATGAGAGAAATTCGGCTGATACCTACAAAAAGATACATCTTCCAATTCTACTGCTGGCCACTGCCATGGCCTATGGCATATCCGAATCCGTAGGATATGGGGACTCGCCTTATTACGCCGATGAGATTTTGCAGGGGGTCCTTCTCGAACCGGGACACCTTTTATGGAGACCCTTGGGAGCCGTGCTCAATTGGATGCTTCAGCACATGGGCTACACAGGCGACCTCCTTTGGGTGCTGCAAGGTGTCAGCCTCGTGGCGAGTGTCGCATCCGTGGCAGCTATGTTCTTCTTTCTCTTGCATTGGTGCTCGCATAGAACCGCCTTGTGGGGGGCGGCGTTGTTCGGATTTTCCAATGGGTTCTGGGTCTACGGAATTTCTGGTTGCTCATATTCTCTAAGTGTCCTTTTCGTGATCTTGGCATTTATATTCGCCACCCCTGCCAAGGGAATGACAACACAGACGTCAAGGCGAGTATTGTTTTCTGGCTTTTGCGGCGGCCTGGCAGCACTATCCTGGCTCATACAAGGCTTGAACCTCCCTTTCCTCCTGATTTCAAACATTCTGTTTCTGGGGCGTCTGCGCGATATTGGCCTAAAACAGACTGTGACTGTCGGAGCTCTTTTTTTGACCGTTTATTTGGGAACGCTGGGGCTGCCTCTGGTAGGGGCGTATATGGGAATGTCCCTGTTGGGAACTCCTCTGTACGTGGGGACGGGACTGGAGGGTATCGGCTTCCTGTCATGGATTACCTCCGCGAGTCATGGAATTCGTACAACGTTCGGACTCGCCCAAATCTTGCGCCTCGTGCTCGGATGGGCGCAGTCCATGGTGAGCCTTGGGGATTTTGGTGCACAGGTTCGGCTTTGGCTGCTCGACGGAAAAGGTGTTATGACTCTCTCGTTGGCTATAGGATTCCTAAAGCTATCCCTTTTTTATCTTTCTGTGATGGGAGCGATATGGTTGATTTGGAAAAGAAAATCGACCGTGCTCCTTGAGGAACACAAAACAATTCTTGTCATAGGCGTTGGCGCTCTTCTGGCCAACTTCATGTTTAGCCTTAATTGGAAAGCTACTGATCTCGAGCGATATTTGCCATCGGCTCCATTTTTAGTTCTGGGATTTAGTATCGCCTTTGACAACCTGAGGATCGATCAAGGCCAGCGCAAACCACACGGAAAGCTGGCATGGTTGATTACGATTGGGATAATAATATGCCTTAATTGGACTGGAACCGTCGCTCCAGCGTTAAGCACCGATTCGTATAAACAACAGTGGTTGACAGCAATCCGTCAGCATATGAATCATGATGATCTGCTAATAATCTTGGGTGCCAAGAAGTATGCCGTCGGCGATCCGCATAATGCTAAAATGCCACGTATGCTGAACCTTTCGATGCAGATCATTCTAAGATCGGATCCAACTGAATGGAAGGATCTTACATTAGATTGGATTCGAGAGACGCGTGATCATGGTGGTCGTGTGCTGTTAGGTGATTCCATCCTTGGGCTGGACTCCAGTCCACGAGATGGGTGGAGTTTCAGGGAGTATCCTGTGCCGAGCCCGAAAGATTTGGATGATTTCTTTGGCCCTATGAAGGGAGATATATTTTTCTCGGTTGCTGGTGAGCGAGTCTGGCTAGCAAAGCCACTGCCGTAGTTGTCTATGTTCCACACACCAAACTTCTGGAACTACATTTTCGTTGATTAATTCGTTCATCCCAAGAAGATTGAGAATAAAATCTTACCACTATAGCCTGCCGGGCACCCACTTTTTTGTCTGGGCCTCAAAAATGTCCGGTCATCTCCCACCAGTTCTGCCCTAATTTACCTGAGGCGCGTTGGTGGCGAAGGCGGATTGGTGGCTACTCCAGTGGCTGGCGGACTAAAAGGGTACCAGGCTGGCAGCGTTCCACCATTCTTTTGTAATTGATATTCCATCGACAGGTAGCCCTGATGAAATCTTCCGATCCAGCCATGCTGCTTGCTCGTTTGCGGCTCGTAGCTGAGATAGATAGGTGTCTTACTGGTTGGGTTGATATAGGTGTTGGAGGGCTGATCCCAGTAAAAAACAGAATCTTTAAATAGATTGCGGGAGAAGTCGAGATAGATTGGATCTTGGGTGATGGCATAGAGATAAGCATACCCGCTGGCGAAAAAGTAATTGTAGATTGGCTGAATGTCGCGGAACTCACGCGCCCCGGTAGCGGGATTGTAGCAGTAAGGGGTCTGGTACGGGAGGTAGTTCCCGCTGCTATTTGTCGTCCCGCCGACAAAAGTGCTGTTTTTCACAAAATTTAACATCCGCTGCAGAAAGGCAAGGACGCTTGTATTCTGGGTGAGCCGGTGCAATTCAACCAAAGGATCGGTAATATATCCTTCCATCAGGATGCGGACCCCTCCCCCAACTCCTCCCCCCATACAGTCACCACTGCCGAGCGGATCATACACATAACCTTTCCCGTTGCTTCCAATACCGTTTGGCGGAGGTGATTGCGCTTCCGCAATTAAGATACCGTTAGTAAAGATCGTCAAAGCCTGATTGAGATAGGTCGCATCACCGCTGACCTTATAGTAGCTGAGTTGTCGAAGGATATTCCATCCATAGAACCTCAACTCTGATTTAATATAATCAGGCGCAGTTGACTGATACCCATTCCAATATGTCCAACCAGAATCCGCAGATCCCTTACACGCCTCTAAGAAACGTTGTTTTCCTGTAATCAAATAAGAAAGGCAGAATCCTTGGTTCTGGTCATCTAAACCAGCATATACATTGGGAGTTGCATGAGGTCCTCCGTCTTCAAAAAAAGCCATATATTTAAGCCATGGCCAAATTCCAGGAAGCGTTCCGTGATTAAGATCCAAGGATGTTGTATGATTGACCATTTCGGACCACAGATCATAGAAACCTCTGTTTCCAGTGCGGAGGTAATGCAATAACATACTAAAGGGCCAATCATATTGCATACCAGATTGCCAAGGTGGAATGAATCCCACCGTACTGTTAAAGCCCTTCCGTATAGACCCAAAAGTATCCCACCCATACCATGCACGATCGGATGGATTAGTGCCAAACATCGTACGATTTTCTTTATAGGTGTTTATGCTCTCATTATTAGAAGACTCAGCCGCGTTATATTTTATTCTCTGAAGTTGTTCAAATCTGTTCATAGCATCTTGGATGGAACCATCACTATTCACCAGACCGGCCGGCGCGACTAATCCAAATGATTGAGTATCAGCGAACCACGCAGGGTCGGCCCTGACAGACAAGTTATTTTGGAACGCTGTTACTAGGTTGGCAGTCCCAGAGGATGCGTAAGATCCCGTGTGAAAATTATAGAGCAACTCATTGGTGATGTACCATCCTCCTCGCATGAAATGATTGGCGCCTATATCCGGAAGAAGATCAGCGGAAATAGCATTGCCTGTAATTCTAAATGCTTTCGGGTATTGCTGCCAAAAGTACTTCATTGCCACAGTCACGCCGTTTGAACCATCCCCAAAATCCGCATAACCGGCGGCCCGCGTTCCATTAGTTCCGACAGCCCCACTGTTTTTAGTTGAGGAGAAAGAGAAGTTTTTACCCTCATTTGAAGTGCTGACCATCGAATGACCTTGAGAAAACTTATAGGAATCATTCAGGTTTGAGGTCGTGTCCGTATACCCTTGAAACGATATTTGGCGGCTTGCCCCAAGATTCACGGTTGTATTAATGGATAGCGATTTAATGTAGATATTATTGTCTTCACCCGACGAAAATCCAGGAAAACCATTGCCATCATTGATCAGGGTATTCTCAACAATCACATAGCTTTTATTCTTGTAGAAATGTATTCGGGTTCTATACTCCATCTCGTAATTCTGGGCAGTGTCTGCGTATTGATAATTAACTTCTGGATCTAAATATTTTGAAGCATCGCCACCCTTGAGTGTTGCAGTCCCATTAGATAGCTTTCCGTGCAGGGTAACCACTGTGTGGATCGGACCATATGTCTCAACGGATGAATCAAGCGGAGTTATCTTGGAGGCATTGTATTGGTTCCCATTTTTGTCCGTGAATACAAATCCATCATTTGCAGGATTACTGACAATGTTCCCGCCGCCCAAATTCACGGTATCAAACAGATTGAAGTTATTGCGATTGATCGTGATGGTTGCTGCTCCAGTGGAAATCGAAAACTGGCCTGCGGTAGCCGTAGTGGTAATACCAGACATTGCTGTTCCTGTACCTCCATCCTTAAGATAATATGTGGCTGTAGCATTTGCGACGACATCGGCCTGAAAATCTACCAGAACCCATTTAATCGGTTTTGTTGTATCGGAGATCAGCCCGTCCCATCTCGATATGACCTGAAACTGCGCCGGGATCGTCGTGACGCCGTCCGCCCCAACTATTCGAAGGGTGTTGGAATCAAAAATGTTTGCGTTTTTTGGCAGCGGTATTCCGGTTGTAACCGGCTCCTGTGTCCGGGCCAGTCCAGCCGGTTCGTCCACGGTGAGTTTCACGCTCAGAGGAGTAAACGAATCGGCCGCCTCGGCCCAATGCGAGCCGATGAGCGACAGCATGATCATGAGGAAAAAAAAGAGTGATCGGACTGAAAAGGTACGCATGGTTTTCTACCTCCTTGTTTCGGGTGAGTTGCTTGATCTCATTGTACCACCAAGTAACTTTGCGCCGCCAGGGGGGCGTATCGTCCGGCGATAGTTTGAGACATCTGGGGTCGAGCCGCCGTTTCCAAGCACGACTATTACATCGTAGAGGGGCGGGGCGCTGGCCGCAGCGGCTTGACGGTGAGCATCATCTCCGAGGCTCAAACCGAACGTCAGCAGGAGCGTGAAGATGGCGAAAGCCCTTTTTCTGAACAATTGTGCCCTCTTTCTCATCAGCACGATCAGGAGCAAGGCGAGAAGGGCCAGCCCGTCGGCGGCCTGTCCAGGTCCAGGTGGTTTTCCATCTTTTGGAATAATCATACCACATCCTCCGCCTAAAGTGGTCTGTTGATCTTCTGTATTGTTTGAAGGTGTTGTGGACGGCGCGGCCGAGGCACGGGCAGTTGACTGGAAATTCCCATTGCCATCATAAGAAGAGGCTGAATAATAATAGGTGGCACTATTTAGTAGGCCAGAATGCATTGTGTTTACACTTCCGTTCGGTTTTCCAGTGAAATCACCAAGCAACTCACCGTCACTTATATTATTTGGGAAGCGATCCGTTCTAAACATTATACGAACCCCTATGAAGTCAGTATCAGGCGGATTAGTCCAACTCAATGTTATCTGTTGATCGCCAGGTATTGCCGAAAAATTAAGAACATCCCCGGGTGGCGTTGCATCCGGTGCTGCTGAGGTAGTAAAGGTATTATCCCCGGATACAGCAAGGTTACCTGCCGCATCTGCGCTCTTGACCCTGTAATGATATAGCGTACTAGATAGAAGTCCGGTAAGGGCTTGTGTATGGCTGTTCATTAACGTGGCATTCTTGACGGTGCTATTTCCATAGGAAGATGTCTGTCCATACTCCACCTCTGTTGTTGCAGGTTCGTCTGTACCCCAGTTTATAGTTACACTATTTTCTGTTAAGTTGCTGGAGGTAATCCCTGAAATAAGTGGTGCAGTTGTATCAGGCGCAGCAGATGTGGTGAAGGTAAAGTTTCCTGATGCGGCTATATTGCCTGCCGCATCCGTGTTTTTTACGCGATAGTTATACGTGGTGGAGGCCTGAAGGCCAGTCAGACTCCGACTGTGGCTTGTGACCAGTGTAGAGTTCAATGCTGACACAGAACCATAAGCTGTTGTAGTGCCATATTCCACCTGGGTAGAAGACGCCTCGTTTGTGGTCCAGGTGATAACAACCCCTGTAGATGAGATACTGCCGGATATAATCCCTGAAATAAGTGGTGCAGTTGTATCAGGCGCAGCAGATGTGGTGAAGGTAAAGTTTCCTGATGCGGCTATATTGCCTGCCGCATCCGTGTTTTTTACGCGATAGTTATACGTGGTGGAGGCCTGAAGGCCAGTCAGACTCCGACTGTGGCTTGTGACCAGTGTAGAGCTCAATGCTGACACAGAACCATAAGCTGTTGTAGTGCCATATTCTACCTGCGAGGAGGCGGCCTCATTGGTAGTCCAGGTTATGGTAGCCGCGCTTGACGTAATGCTGTTGCTGCTGATACTTGAGATTGAAGGGGCAGTTGTATCAGGCGCAGCAGATGTAATAAAAGTATTATCCCCTGATACAGCGGCATTTCCTGCTGCATCAGTGCTCTTTACGCGGTAGTGATATGTGGTGGATGCCTGTAAGCCGGATAAGGTCTGACTATGACCTGTGACCAGGGTGGAGCTCAATGCTGATAGAGATCCATATGCAGTGGTAGTGCCATATTCTACCTGCGAGGAGGCGGCCTCATTGGTAGTCCAGGTGATAACAACTCCTGTAGATGAGATGCTGCTGGAGGTAATCCCTGAAATAAGTGGTGCAGTTGTATCAGGCGCAGCCGAGGTAATAAAAGTATTATCCCCTGATACAGCGGCATTTCCTGTTGCGTCAGTGCTCATTACACGGTAGTGATAGGTGGTAGAGGCTGAAAGGCTGCTTAAGGTCTGACTATGACCTGTGACCAGGGTGGAGCTCAATGCTGACACAGAACCATAAGCTGTTGTAGTGCCATATTCTACCTGCGAGGAGGCGGCCTCATTGGTAGTCCAGGTTATGGTAGCCGCGCTTGACGTAATGCTGTTGCTGCTGATACTTGAGATTGAAGGGGCAGTTGTATCAGGCGCAGCAGATGTAATAAAAGTATTATCCCCTGATACAGCGGCATTTCCTGCTGCATCAGTGCTCTTTACGCGGTAGTGATATGTGGTGGATGCCTGTAAGCCGGATAAGGTCTGACTATGACCTGTGACCAGGGTGGAGCTCAATGCTGATAGAGATCCATATGCAGTGGTAGTGCCATATTCTACCTGGGTCGAAGATGCCTCATTGGTGGTCCAGGTGATGGTAGTGCCTGAGCTTGTAAGGTTGCTGGATGTTATGCCTGATATTGCAGGTGCAGTTGTATCAGGTGCTGCAGATGTGGTGAATGTAAAGTTTCCTGATGTGGCTATATTGCCTGCTGCATCAGTGCTCTTTACACGATAGTTATACGTGGCGGAGGCCTGAAGACCACTCAGGCTCTGGCTATGGCTTGTAACCAGGATGGAGTTCAATGCTGATAGAGATCCATATGCAGTGGTAGTGCCATATTCTACCTGGGTCGAAGATGCCTCATTGGTGGTCCAGGTGATGGTAGCACTAGAACTTGTGATACTTCCGGCTGCCATGGAGGAAAGAACCGGAGCGGTAGTATCGGCTATGGTCTTAAATACCTCATTGGAATAGCCACTCTCATTACCTGAAGTATCATAGGCAGTAACTGCAAAGTAGGAAGTAAGCCCATCGGTCAGGTTGGTAACCATATAGCTTATTACATTACCCACATCAATAGTTTGAGTATAATTTCCTGTTCCAGTGCCATAATAGATCTTGTATCCAGCAAGATCTGTAAGAGGTGTTCCGTCCGCATTAGTAGTCGGCGCATCCCAACTAAGGATGGTCTGCCCGGCTTGTCCTATAGATGGTGCAGCCATGAGTACAAATAGAATAAATATGAAATTCCTTAAACGCTGGATCCCTACATTTTTAGACATGCCCACCTCCAAACAAAAAAAACCGCCAAAGGAAATCTCCTCTGGCGGCTCGGCGGGCATGGCTTTTAGCTTTAGCCCCGTTACTCTGCGCCCCAGGGTTTCCCCTGGTTTGCTCTGAGCAAAGGATTTAATTTATCT
>ERZ1292645.87-Hain-H14-02um-R2-87-length-41567-cov-6_pt2 | contig 13227 bp, 13 predicted proteins | sample MGYA00564401_ERZ1292645 | MGnify/ENA primary metagenome ERZ1292645 (study PRJEB36523, sample SAMEA6512644) | groundwater metagenome | collected 2019-01-09 | study: AquaDiva: Metagenomics assemblies of 32 groundwater samples | reverse complement strand
TTTAATTCTTCAATTTGAGTTATTTTTGCCCAAATTTCATGTGATAAATTGTCTAATCTAGCTTCAAATTTGTTCATATGCGTACCTTATACAAGATATATATAAGATTGTATAAGGTTATATAAGGCAAGTCAAGGTAAAATCTTGTCAATATTACATAGGAAAATATTCAATGATGTAATGACTACATAGTGAATCAAGAAGGCAATGGGGTTCCAACTCTTTTCGACGCTAAACTTGAAGGGGATTTTAGAAAGAATAACAGAAAAAAGTTTGCTGAAGCTGAAAGTTCGGAAAATTAGCAAATGTTGCATTATGAGCGGGGAACGGGAATCAAACCCGCGACCTCTTCCTTGGCAAGGATAGTAATGTGTGTATTTTACCCAATGTGAGGGGTCAAGGCAATATCCACCCTAGATAGTCTCCATGAGGGATACCTCCCAGGGTAAAATGAATATAGAGATAGCGATTGTTTATTTTATTAACGATGGAATACTTGCTGGCAAATCACCTGCCACGCTTGAGGGATATAAATATTCACTCCAATATCTCCATCAATTTATTAAACTACAATTTCTGCCGCAGGAGCTTTCATCAATTACAAGAGAGGTTTTGTCTCAATATTTCATCGAAGGAGTTAAGGTAAAAAGTTGGTCAAAGCAAAACCATTGGACTCAATATAAAAATTTAAGTGTGTTTTTTAATTGGTCAGTAAAAAAACAGCTAATTACTACAAATCCTTTGAGTGATATTCCAAAACCCAAATTGCCTCCTCGAATACCAAAGGCGCTTTCTGAACAAGAAGCAATAGAACTACTAAGAGTTGTTAGCAATATGCCTGGTAAATACAGATTTACCAAATTACGAAATAAAGCAATTATCTCTTGCTTATTGTTTACAGGACTGAGAAAAAGTGAATTATTAAACCTCAAGACAACAGATGTGGATTTACATAATGGGTTTATATTTGTGGAGAAGGGTAAGGGTGGTAAAAGGAGAGAAATTCCAATAGAAGAGACTACACTAAAAATCATTCTTCAAGACTATGCTGACTATAAAAATAAATTAGGGAAAATCAGTATATGGTTTTTCAATGGAACATTTGGCACTAAAGGAAAAAACGCTGGTAAGTTATCAGAAAGTGGCTTTGCTTTACTATTTCGTAGCATACGTTTTGTATATAAAAAAGGAATACACGCCCATAAGCTCCGTCATACTTTTGCCACCTTAATGTTAGATAAAGATTGTGATTTATTTACATTACAGCAACTAATGGGACACTCACAAATTAGTACAACTACTATTTACCTAAATTCAACACGTAAAAAGAAAATAGAAGCAATTAAAAAAATGACGATTTCTCTAAACGAATGAAATCGAGTTTATCGCCTCCACTTTCTTCTTTCGAGTAGATTTAAGATATATACAAGTCGTAGATATCTTTGTGTGACCCATGAGTTCTTTCAAGGTATAAATATCGCCTGTGTTATCCAATAAAAAAGTCGCAAACGTATGTCTAAGTCGGTGAGCAGAAATTTTATAATTCAACATTTCTCTTAACTGCCGAAATAATCTATCTATTGCTGAGGCTGTCAACTTATTATTGTCCTTACTATGATTTCCGAAAGTCCCATTAAAAAACCATTGACTTGTTTTATTGAGCTTATGCCTGTAGTCCAAGTATGAAATCAATGCAGGTTTAAGAGTTTTTTGTTCAATAGGAATTTCTCGATATTTATCTCCTTTGCCATGTTCAATCCGAATAAATCCGTTTAGCATATCAACATCTTCTACTCTCAAATCCAGTAATTCTTTACGCCTAATACCTGTATAAAGAATTATAAAAATGATTGCTATATTTCTCAGCTTGGTAAATCTATATTGAGTAGGAAAGTTCATTACTGCTTCTATCAGGCTATTAACTTCACTTTCATTGAGAGCTTTTGGCGCTTGTAAAGGCATTTTGGGTTTTACCATTTCCGATAATGGATTTTTATTAACCTTTCTTTTTTGTTCACACCACTTAAAAAATGGATTGAGATTTTTGTATTTAGTCCAAATGGTATATTTGCTCCAATTTCGTTCTAAAATGCCATAACGGAAAAACAACTCTATGCTTTCTAAGCTATAAAACCCCTGATTCTTTGCTTGTTCATTATTATCAATAAAGTCATTGAGTTGATTGATCGTATGAGAATAATTTTGGATGGTTTTTTCCGATCTGCCAGCGAGCAGTTGAGAACTAATGAATTCGCTTAGAATTTCCTTTTTATTTAGTAAGGAGTTTGAATCTATGAATTGCTCGTTCATAAATTTTCGCTCCCTTCATTGCCACGTGGTTTCTGTAAGTGAGCAATATCTATGCCTCTTTTCCCAGCTTCTACTTCCAAAATCTCAATAACTTTCAAATAAAGATTTTTATTTTCAGCCTTATCATTAGAGAGAACCCCATAAACAGCATCAAGATAAATAAGAATTTCATCATTTTCGTATTCAGATATTTTTTTGAAAGCAGGGAGAAGCCCAATAATATTTTTATCTTCAACTTCTCGTAATACTTGGATAAATGCCGAAATATCAGGCACGTTGCTGGTGCTAAATAGTGCTTCTTGTCCGACTTCGTCTGGCTTTTCATTAGTTGGAATATCGAGAAGTGGAATAATATCTGATTCTGAGGTGTGACCATCGTGACCTTTATGACCATCTTCCTTTGGCAACAAGCCATATCGGGGTTTTAAGTTTTCAATAGCTTCACGTTTTAGGCGATATGTTTTACCTTCTCGTTGGTTAGGACCACGCTTAAATCCAAACTTCCTGAGCGTTGTTCCAATGAATCTATTGGAAAACCTATCATCAAGTGTTTCTCCTGCCTCTTGGCGATTTGAGACGATTTTGGCACGAACATCCTTAATGAGATATTGTCTGTAATCCGTTACAAGCTCATCAATCGCCTGTAATATCCACAAGCTCCAGTCATCCAGTCCTTCTTCTTCACTGGCAGTTTCAGAAGCAAACGTATCAACAATCGGCAATAATTTTTGCTGGTCAGAAGGAATATAGCTATCAATAAAATGAGCTATAGCAAACAATGGAGAATATACCTCTTCATCCCGATTATTCAAGCGAGAAAGATAAGTCGGGTTATCGTAAATATCGCCTATACAAAGTGCGTGATGGAATAAAAACGTATAGAGACTATCTCGTAATTTCTGCCAATCCGCCGCATTGTCTGTGACTTTTCTTTTCCCAATTTCAGAGTTTGCTGTTCTCAGCATGATAATGGGGATAGCTCTACTGGCAAGGGTTCTATCGAGAGGGTTAATTGAAATAATGACTTTTGGACTATAAATATTAAACGATTCAACCTTTAATGTGTTTGGATTAACTCTTTTTACAGGATTATTTACTTTATACCCAGCATTAAAGATAAGTCTTAGGTCGGGGTTATCTTCAAGACCTGTTAATTGTTCCGCTTCATCAAGTAGGAAAGTCGGAAGGTTTGCCTCAATGGTGCGAAAAAGAGCAGAGGCAGAAGAGTTAGATGCTGATTCTGCGTTAAACGCAAGTCGAGCTATGATTTCGCCAAGTTTTGTTTTTCCTGATTCTTTGAATCCATTAGGATGAAGATAGGGATATGCAGGGAAAAGAACAAATAAATATGTTCCGATTACCCAAAGAGTAATGACGGTTGAGTATGCAGGACTATTAGAAAAATCCAAAAAATGTTCAAACGTATTCTTAATTGGTAAAAAAATATCTGTATAGGGGTTGTTTGCTTGTTTTATTTGGTAACATTGGTCACCATGGTCACATCGAGGTATAACAGTTAGACTATCAATAAATTTTTCGGAACATCTGGCTTTCCCTAATCCAAAAGAGGGAGTAGTTGAGGGATACCATCCTCTCTTTGTAATTTCTTCTTCAACAAGTTTCCATTTTTCGCCATTGTTGCAAAGCAAAGTAATCTGTTCTTCATACACTACTTTGCCATCAACAAACGTGGGTATTTGTTTTGGAGTCCCAACAAGTATGCGTTGGTGTTCTTTATCAATAGTAAGTGCGGGATGAAACAAATAATCAATGGATTTAGGTTCATTAAAGAGACTAAAACCACTTGTTTGTTTCTCTTGTGCTTTCTTTTCTTTAGTTTTTTTCTCCTCTCTAAATTTTGTGATTTGCTTGCTATACGCAGTTCTTGCTTTCGGTTTGAGTTCAAAATGTTCTTTAATCTCATCAAGGTAGGCTTCGCAATAGATGTCTTCTTCTGTTGAGAGTTGGCGCAAAATTGGCTCAAGTTTCTTTGGCAGTTCTTTTTTGTCTATCTTCTTTGGGATGGTGCGAATCCAATAGCTGTAAAAAAATGGAAGTTTTGCTAGCGTCTTTTCGATAGCTTCATCTGAGTGGCTCAGGATGTATTGGTCAGGGTCTTGTCCTTTTGGCAGTTTGAGAACCTTTGCTCTTTGACCAAATAATTTGCCAACTTCAATGATGGCAGCAGAACCTGCTTTGTCAGGGTCAAGAGCGATAATGATTTCTTCACATTTGAATTTTTTAGCTTTTTCTGAGTCAAGGGAAGTACCAACAAGTGCGATAGCAGGAATACCTCTCTGTTTAGCCATTAACCAATCGAAAATTCCCTCAACAACGAAAACTCTATTTTTTGTTATATTTTCTTCTCCTGGCAGATATGTCTTTGCCCCTGATTTGAGTAAATATTTCGGTTTGCTTTCATCGAGACTCCTTCCGATGAAATGAACAGCTTTTCCATTTTTAATGATTGGAATAATAATTCTTTTTTCATAAAAGTAATCACCAATAAATGTTGTCCCATCTTCCTTCTTGAACTCTTTGAGAACGCCTGAGTCTAAGCAGAGAGCAGAGGGATATTGTTTGTCATTGAAGAGAAAGTTTTTTAGCCCTCCGCCTGATAATCCTAATCTATTTTCTTTGATTGTGTCTTCCGTTAGTTTGCGGTCATTGAGTAAGTAGTTTTTTGCTTCGTCAGTAAAATTTTGCGAATAAAACAGAGCTGTATCTTGCAGAATGTCATCAATCGTTCGTTGGTCTTCAACCTTTTTCTTTTCTTCTGGGGTAAAATCTTTAAGAGGAATACCTGTCTTTTGAGCAAGCTCTTTGAATATATCCCAAAAGGTTTGATTCCTCAAGCGCATGTAAAAATCAATGACATTACCGCCTACATTCTCAGCAAAGCAATACCACGATTGCGTATCTTCGTAGACATGAAAGCTCGGGTGCTTATCATCACTACCATGAGAAGGGAGTGGACATCGTGCCTCTCCATTTGGTTTAACTTGCGTAAATTGACCAATCTCTACAAAAATGTCAATCGCATCTAATATCAATTCTTTTTTCTGTTGGAACTCAATATCAATCATATTCTAGGTCTGGAATTAAAAATCAAATCCTTCAAATCTTTTTGACGAGCAAAGAGTTCCCTTGGAGAAATACTAATCTCTCCTGAAAAATACTTTTGTACGATGGTTTGGGCTTGCTTTAGTGGAGAAAACTTAAAAACAAATTCATTATGAACTTTCTCAGTTCCAAGAAAACGAATATCCGAAGGAAAACAACAGAGGACTGCCGCAAGGTTTAAGTTTTTCGTAATGTATATCTCTTCCATATCTCAATAGCACTATCCAAAGGTAGTGAGGCTATTGTATAGGGAAATACTCAAAAAATAGATTACACTTACTTTCTAAACAAAGTGTTATTGACCAGGGGCTAGGAGCTTACTTTCTCTTTGATATTAAACAGGGTTGACTTGAGAATTTCTATTCCCTGAAAGCTTGTTTTTAGTAATCTATTTCGTATCTTTTTATATCGGTTATAATAGGTATTAAAGGAATTATAGTCTACAAGTGTAGTTGGAAGTGGGAGGATGTGGTTTTTCTCATAAAGCTCCACAAGGTCTTTATGTGATTTGTTAGGATTTTCTTTTTTAAGTCTGACGAGTTCTTGGATAATGCCAATGTATGACATTTTTGTATCACGTTCAACAGGAAGCTCCTTTAAGAGTTTGTCTAGTTCTAGTTTGTGCTTGTTGATAAATTTTACTAATTGGTTAAATTTAATCCTTTTACTAACGACTATTTTCAGTTCTTTCTCATCTGATTCGTTTATGGTAAAAGCATTATCCTCAAGCGAAATACTTATGGAGTTTGATTCTAAAGGGGAAGCTGTTCCTGTCATAATAATATTTGCAAAAATTTCATGCCAATCTTCTGGTAAACCTTCATAAATTCCTACGAGAAGTACAGCAAGATTCTTTAAGTTTTCCTGTTTGCGTTCGTCTAATTCGGGTAAGGTCTGTCCTGCTTCAATGATTTTGGAGATACCAAGTATTTCTCTAATTTCATTAACAAACTGTTCAAAAAGGGTATGTGTTTGCAGAACCTCCAAAAAGTTTTCTTCATAACCAGTAAACGAAAAATCGTTTGTGTTTTTAATTTCAATTTTCATATCAATAGCTATTCGTAATGTATTTTATACCAAAAGAGAGACAAGAAGCCACTATTGCATTAAAGTGAAGGAAAAGACTTTACTTATAAACCCACCGCCAAATGTGGCGAAGTTTGCTTCTTCCATACACCAAAGCGGCACAGATTTCGGGATATCAAATGATATCCTCTATGTTAATAGAAGTTATTGAATCTTCAATCACCAGTCCACCAAGATCTGCAAAGTTGTTTGGTGCAGGTTTAGCAAAGATTACTGATCCTTTGCCATGTCTAACTTCAATGTCTCTTTTGAGTATATTAGCCAACATTATAGAGCCAGAGCCATTACCTTCAGCCTCAGGGATATCCCAATCTTTTGCGAAGGTACGAGATCGTATTACGCCTTTTGATTCGTCAATCCATGCCCAAACCATTGTATGATCCATCTTTGCTGTCTCTTGTAAAGTAATGCGCTCGATTAATTCAGCGCTATCCAATTGCTTGTGGTGCCAAGGTGGCATGGTTGATGCGTTAGCACGAACCCATACAATCTTGCCCTCTTGCCATGTTTTAATTTCTCCAGCTCGCCCCAACAAAGCATTTGTTGGTTTACCTCGAAGCTTGGTCAAAAACCATGAAGCACCCAGAACACCTACACCAGCAAAATCTATCTCTCCTTGTGGGTGGATAACACTGATCTTCGCAGTTTCTATATCGTTCACAAATATCGTTTCACCAGTGTTGATCTTTTTTGCTACGACTTGGCGATCAGCATCAGAGATACGTTTACCCTCATCAATGACAACACTTGCGAGGTCTCCAAGATTATCTGCTTTATCAGTGAATATTCGAAGTAGCTGTGCGGAGATCATAGCTCAAATTTCCTATCATCCTGCATAATTTCAACTAAGATACCATCAGGATCTTTGATAAAAAAATAAAGTGGGCCAGTTCTTCCCTTTGTTATATCAGTAACGATGCTTACCCCTTGTTTCTGTATTGCTTCTCTGGCTTTTTCTATGGATTCAACTCGTAGTCCAAAATGTTTCACGCCAATGATAGGGAGGTCGGTTTTGGTACTCGTAGCAGAAGTTGGTAAATCTTCAGGTGAAGCATAACAAAAAAGTTCAAGGATAATTCCTTCTTTATTTTTTAGATGGATAATTTGTAACGATTTATCTTCTGCTTCCCAACTATGAACTTTCTTGAATCCAAAGAATGAGTAAAAATTCTCTGATTTTTGAGCATCCTTGACGCTGATGGCAATATGATGAATTTGAAAAGAGATATCCATATATTTATTTCGCTATATCCTTTACTGTCTTTTCTAATATCTCACTGATACTTTTATGAGCATCTGGATCTAAATGATACCCATCACTTTTACTTGGAGAGATATGTTCTGCAATATTTATAAACGTACAGGCATATTTTTCTGCAACTTGCTGATAATATTCCCCCAGTTCTTTTGATTTCTCCTCTGCGCCTTTATACTTTTCTTGTACTCCTGGAACACTTTCGTCAACAAAAGGAGGCGAAAGTAACACAATTTTGGGTGCTTGCTTATTACTATTCCAGCCAAACTCTTGTATCATCTTTACTAATACTTCTACATTATTTGCAATATCCTGAGGTGATTGATGAAACATCTCTTTAAGATCGTTTGTGCCAAGCATTAGGATAACAATATCAATGGGATTATGTGTTTCTAAACAAGGCTTGAGGTAAGTTTTACCATTTTTTCCTTCTCGTGGATCACCATCAAGAACTGTCGTCCTTCCACTTAATCCTTCTTCGATAATCCAATAGTTATCTCCTAATTTCTCTTGCAGTAGCCCAGTCCACCTTACTGTTACAGGATGACGTGTTCCTCTTTGAGTAGGATCTTGTCCCCAAGTGTTTGAATCACCATAACAGAGGATTTTAATTGTGTTTAGGTTGGTATTCATATAATTCATTTTACCATAACCTCCGCCAAATGGGGCGAGGTTGAGTTCGTCCGTTCGCCAAAGCGGCACAGATTTCCCAAGATCATAAAGGAGTTAATTTAGAATAGATTTGCAGTCGTGCTTAAATCAATAATCTCGACGTTTCTATATTCAACCTCTAAATAATTATCATTTTCGTTTTTCTTTCCTTCGGTCTTGTCTTCATAAAAGATAGAGTTGTGATGTTCGTTACAGCTAATAAATATTTCTCCAAAATTTTCTATTATTAAAATGCGGGTCTTCTATCACTGGTTGTTGATGTACCCAAGCGGTTAACATGTTTTCATCAATTAAAATTTCAAAACTGCGCCATTCGGTTGGAATAAAACCATCAACTTTTTTACCATCAGTTTCTTTTCTTTGCTCAGGCCAGGTCAAAGATCTTGTTTCGCCAGTATATCTAACTATAGCCAACTCAGAAAAGTATCTTGATGGTCCTTGAGATCTCAAATGAATACCAAACCAATCCAATTTATGGTTTGTCGAATATAAAAATCTGAAGTCCATCTTTATTCTCAAGTTTTTGAGCTTTGGGACATCAATTTTTATAGCATTTTTATTAGTAATAACTCCGTCTTGTTTTGGTTGATACTTAGTGATAACTTTTTCGGGTTCAAAAGTTTGACCTTTTATTGCAGTATAAATTTCTATCTCTTTTTCTATCAGTTTTTGTAGTTCTTCTTTTGTGCTGTATTTTTTTGCTTCAAGGCCTCGAATATCAAACGGCATATCGTCCACATCTTGACTCGTTACTACTAATATATTTTTATCTTGTTGAATCGCTATACCAAGCTCAAGGAGTACATTAGGATTATGATTTGTTATATCTGCAATAAAAATATCACAGGATGATATTCCCTCAACAAAAATATCGTATAGCTGTTTATTTCGGCCAATAAATTCTTTAATATCTTTTGTCTTTATCTCATTTCCCCAATTCGCATCGTTTTTTAATATGTGCTTTGCGCCATACTGAATATTCCAACCATACTTATCTTTTATTTTTTGAAATATATCTTCGTACATTGATAACACGTAAGCGTTCCATCTAAAAGCACCAAAGATTTTTCTTTCTTCCTTCGTCCACGGCACTCTTATTGTTCTTGAAGTTGTTTTTGGCATATTAACTATTAACGCTTGTAGTATATCAGAATACTCTTTTTAATATCAATTATATAGTGGAAAGCCTGATATACTGAAAGCTATCTATGAAAGTCTCAGTTATCGCTCATCCTAACGCCAAGAAGCCAAGAGTAGAGAAGGATTTACTAGGCACAATACATGTGTATGTGAAGGATCCACCACTTGAAGGCAAAGCGAATAGGGCAGTCATTGAAGCATTGGTCGAATACTTTCAGACCAAAAGAAGAAATGTTATTTTATTGTCTGGTGAGAAAGCAAAAACAAAACTCTTCGAAATTATGGATGACTGATGGTAGAGGGTTTTGTAACATTATGTTTTTTCATCCATAAGCTCAAATTTACAGGAGTCGTGTGATAACGAGCTGAAATAAACGATTGGGTTGCTCCGTTTGCCAGCAATCCTTCTATTTCAGGGCGAAACTGGTCAAGCTTTGATTTCCCTATTTTTCCTTTTGGTCGTCCCAATACAACTCCATTTAATTTCTTTATTCTTAATGCTTCTTTTGTGCGTTGGCTGATGAGGCTTCTTTCAATCTCGCTACAAAGAGCAAAGACAGTGCCAATAATTTTTGATTGCATTGTTCCATCAAGTCTCCATGAGCCTTTAACGCTAAAAACATTTACTCCTTTTCGTGAACAAATGGATAAGATCTCGACGATTTCGAGCAAACTTCTGCCTAGCCGAGAAATCTCTGCGACAATCAAATTGTCTCCTTCTTGCGCTGATTCGATTATCTCTGAAATTTTTCTTTGCTTCCAGCTCACTTTACCGCTTATCTTTTCCTCAATGAAGGTTACGTTGCCTAATTTCATTTCGTTAGCGAGTGCAAGGATCGAAGATTTGTCCTTCTCTAAATCCTGTGAAATTTGACTTACACGAAGGTAAGAAAATGTCTGAGAGTTACGATTTTGCTGTTGATTAAGTGAAAACGTCATAAAGTAATTTTTATTATATTGTCTTTTATAACCAATGCAAGCCTTTTCGCTTAATGAAACATAAAGGAGAAATGAACGTATTTTCTATAAGTGGAATGTTTTCGTTCCGAAGGTAACAGCATACCCTCCTACTTTTACTTCTTTCTTAACGTCAACAAATATTTTTCCTGCTTTGTTCATTGCATATCCCTGCTCAATAACAAAGTTTTTCTTTTTAGAAAGTTTGTGTTTTAGGATATAACAACCTAACGCCCCTGCGGCAACTCCTGTAATCGGATCTTCATCAATACCAGAGATTGGATTAAACTGTCGTGCATGAAAATCTGAATCTTTTTCTTTCGTTTCTGTAGTAAAGGGATAAAAGCCTTTTGCTCCTGTTTCTTTGCAGTATGTTTTTATGCTTTCCAAATCAGGTGTCATGGCAAATAGAGTATCAAGCGAATCAATAGAAATTATAAGTTTGGGCGTTCCTGTTGAAACTGTCTGTAGTGGATAGCCAAGAATATGTTTTGGATCAATACCTAATAATTGTGCAATTCTGTTTTTATCTTTTTCTGGCTCAAAGAATTTTGGATCGTTCTGAGTCATTACAACTAACCCATTCTTATAACAGATTACTGGCAAGATACCTGCTTTTGTTTCTTGTGTTACTACTACCGATTCTTTTGTTTTATCACCGATATAAAGTTGATATAGCTCCACTTGCTCAACAAGTGTATGAAATGCCGCTATTGTGGCATGACCGCAAAAGTCTACTTCCTGTGTTTGAGAAAAGAAACGAACTTTGTAGTCTGCGTTGTCTGATTTGCTAACAAACGCTGATTCTGAGAATCCTAGTTCTTTTGCAATGTACTGCATTTGCTTATCTGTTAAATAGTCTGCGTTAAGGACAACTCCTGCGGGGTTTCCTTGTGTTTTGTCCTTTGTAAACGCCTTAACAAGAAATGCTTTTGGTTGGGTGCTTTTCTCCTTTATTATTTTTTTATCCAGTTGTTCTCTTTCTTCGGGTGTCATTTCTGAAACTCTATCAAGAATGAGGTTTGCAAATAGACGAAGTTTTTCTTCTGTTTTTGTGTCTTTCATTATCTTGATTATATATCAGGAGCAAAAGAAATTGTATGATAATTGATCATTTTTTGGATATATATGGGAAAGTCTATTTGATAGCTAGTCAGGGGTCGTTTTTAGCTTCAATTTAATAGCTCTATCAATTCTGCCGATAGACTAGTGGTCTATTCCTTAAAAAGGAATTAAATCTTTTGTTCTTACTTCCAATACCTCAGCAATTTTAATCAGAACCCTCATGCTTGGCATTTTGTTTCCAATCTCAATAATACCCATATAATTAAGCGTTATTCCCGCTCTTTCTGCAAGTTTTTCTTGCGTTAAATCTTTTTTTTGTCTGAGTTTCTGAATCGTGCGACCCAATGAGTAACTTTTCTCTCGTAAAGGATTGTATTTAGCCATGCGTTAAGGTTAGCAATAATCAATCCAAAAATGTATTTACCCACAGTCAGTAAAAATGAGGCTAATGGTTGAAAAACCTTTACCAATAGAATATAATACTATTGACTGTGGGTCAGTAAGGCGTTATGCAACATGACCAAGCATTAAAAAATAATGGGTTTACTAATATCACTTGACAGATTGTGTCTACCAAAAGGAACAAGAATTGCCATTATAGTCGTTGGCATTATTGGCATCGTGTCAATCGTTTTCTTTCCCCTAGGAATTGGATCTCTTGGTTTTGGATTAGCCTTAAAGAAGACTGTGTGTCCAGATTGTAAAAAAGAGGTGTGTATTCTGAGAGGAGCAATTACTTATATCTGCTGCTATTGCCAGTCACCTATCACTAAAAGGAATAATAAATTCCATCTTGCAGAATAACTATGAAAATGAATACTAACGAAATGAAGAAATGGTATACAAAGACTGGTGGCATTATTGCAATGCTATTTTTGTTTTATCCAGTTGGGTTAATCCTGATGTGGAAACATGCTCAGTGGAATAAAGCGGTGAAGTGGATAGTTACAATAGTTTTTGTTTTATATGTATTTACTGTCGCAACCTCTTCTTCTGAAAATAAAAGTCCGCAAACAGCATCAAAGAGTGATGTCACGCCCACTGTCTCAAAAAAGCCTGTCGCAAAACAAAAGATTGTTGTTAGTAGCATGATTGTCAAAAAAATAGCACCAGAGACCTACCGATATTTCTTTAATATTGAGAATCAGGAGTCCAAGGATTTTAATGGAGAAGTATATATTCAACTTTATAACGGACACGAAGAACCTGGATTTTTGATTTTTGGAGGAGCAACGAAGAGTTTTGCAGATAGTCCTGTTCGGGCAGGAGCAAATAGTGTCTCTTATATAGATGATAGTCATGCGCCTTTTGAAGTTTCTGGTATCGACGGCGCAATGACTTTTAGCTACAGCGTGAGTGTTGGTGATGATACTGTGGCGACAGGGAAAGGGGGTATTTCTGGTGAATACGAAAATTATGTGCAGGAATAAAGCTTTATTCAATATACTCCAAAATTTCTTTTCCTAATTCTGTAGGTTCACAGATAGCAGGATTTTCAGTTGATGCTTTAATTGAGCTTAGTGTTTTGGAATCCGTCTCATTTTTTAATTTACTTCGGATAAATCCGTTCCGCAATAGTTCTCTCAAAGTATTTGCGATTCGTCTTGCCATCCCATCTT
>ERZ1292645.545-Hain-H14-02um-R2-545-length-13235-cov-6_pt1 | contig 13235 bp, 22 predicted proteins | sample MGYA00564401_ERZ1292645 | MGnify/ENA primary metagenome ERZ1292645 (study PRJEB36523, sample SAMEA6512644) | groundwater metagenome | collected 2019-01-09 | study: AquaDiva: Metagenomics assemblies of 32 groundwater samples | reverse complement strand
CAATGACGGAGAAGAGGCAGCAAACTACTACATAGATACTTTCAATTCAGCCCCTGGTGATCATCAGGCAAAAATTGGAGACATCACAAAAAATCCTAAAGCAAGTGAAGAAGTTTCCGGAAGACCTGAAGGATCTGTTATGACAGCTGAATACGAGCTTGATGGAATAAGCTTCATGGCTCTCAATGGTGGTCCTGTTGATCAATTCAAACTTAACGGCGCAACTTCATATATTGTGGAGTGCGAAACACAAGAAGAAATTGATTTCTTCTGGGAAAAATTTTCCGCTGTTCCTGAAGCAGAGCAGTGTGGATGGTGTACAGATAAATTCGGAGTCACATGGCAGATAGCACCAAGAATTTTGGATGAAATGATGCGCGACCCTGAAAAAGCGGAGGCAGTAACAAAAGTCTTCCTGCCAATGAAAAAACTTGATCTTGAAGCAATCCGAAAAGCTGGCAATAAAGCTGCGGCCAAATAAATTTGGCCTATTTTTTCCAAACTCAATTAGCTTATTTTCATAATTTCATCACTTTTTCTTATACTCCAGAATATCTCCTGGCTGACAATCTAAAGCTTTGCAAATGGCCTCCAAAGTTGATAAGCGAATTGCTTTGGCTTTGCCATTTTTTAAAATGGAAAGATTAGCCATCGTAATACCAACCTTCTCTGAAAGTTCAGTAACACTCATTTTTCGCTTTGCCAGCATAACATCGATATTTATTATTATTGCCATAATTGTACCTCATACGGTTAAATCATTTTCTGATTTTAGATCTACCGCATTTTGGAGAAGTTTTTGAAAAATAGCAGCAGCAGTTGCAATAACAGTGGCTGCGAAAGATGCAAGAAAGCCTAGCATCGTCGGCCCTGCTGGATCATCACCCTGCGCCGCGAAACGGATGTAAAACACTGCGACTACAATAAAACCAATAAGACTAAGCGTTGCAAATTTTATATTCTTAAGTGTATTAACAGCGCTTTGGGAAAAGGCTTTATTCCTATCAATGTAATTTAATAAGGTAAATGCCTGGTATAACCCGACAAAAAATGGGATTGAAGCTATATAAAGATAGATAATAAACGGATCTGTATAGATGCTGATGAAATCTAAGCTAGCAGCTCTTCCTTCTGTTTGAGGAAACCAAAGAATAGCGGCAAGTACGCCAATGCCAATAAGACAAAGAACAAACTTCAAGAATAAGGTTGACCCTTTTTTCATAAAAATATTTTACCACGTTATTTATCGTTTGTCAATATATAATTATCGTTACTTAAATCTTCATAAAAATAATAGGCTTCACTTTGCTATAATCTTTTAGTGAATAAAAAACAACCCATCGCTTATATTATCAGCGGATTCATTGGGGCCGGTAAAACGACCTTTGCTAGAAGACTGGAAAAGGAAACAGGTGCAATACGTATAACTAAAGACGAGTGGGTAATAAAAATTTTCGGAAATGAAATAACTTCGGATAAGAATTTCGAAGAATATGATAAAAAAGTGACTGAATTGGCAAAACATATTGCTTTCAAAATGCTAAAAGCCGGAGGAGATGTGATTCTTGATGAAGGTTTTTGGGCCAAATCGCAAAGAAATGATATAAAGAGAGAAATATCAAAACTAGGAGCAAAATCAATTCTTTATTATGTCGAATGTCCTGTTGAGAAAATGAGAGAAAGGGTTGTCACTCGAAGTAAGAATCCACCTGAGGACTCATTCGAAATAGGTGGGGAAATGTTCGATAGTTATTTAAAATATTGGCAGCCACCAGAGAAAGACGAAGAATTTATACTTGCAAAATAGGTTCTCGTTTAGTCCATTAAGCAGGGCACGTTATCATGTGTCTGTTTGTCATTTTATCACAGATGCTATAATCTCCTTATGAATACATATTTCAAAGTTGAAATCAGTGCTGAAACAAAAGAACAAGCAGAACAAATACTTCTTCCACTCCTTGAGAAAAAGCTTGTAACCGGAGGGCAAATTGTTAACGCTCCAGCTAAATTTCTCTGGAAAGGTAAAATCACTGATATGGATTATTATGTAATTACTAGTTTTATGCTTCAGCAGCACAAAGATGAAATAATCTCTGAAGTTAAAAAAGTTTCTATTGAAGAAGTTCCTATGATTACCTTCATTGAAATGACTGGTAATTCGGAGCTACTTCACTGGATTGACGAAACTCTCAAATAGCTCCTGAGTATCCAGCATTGTCTCATACCACAGTATCTTTTCGAACCTTTTTGTTATAATAAAATCTATGGATAAAACTATTTTTCTCTGTGCTAGTATGGCATTTTATAAAGAGTTAGTATCTATAGAGGAACAACTAGGAGCGAAAGGTTTTATCGTACATATCCCTGTATCTGCACAGATCATGAAGAAAAAGAACGACTTTGATGTCTCTCATTTTAAAGATATTTTTAGCCACGAGCAAAAAAAGGAATTTATTCTCACTAATTTCAATGAAATAGCAAAAGGGGAGAGCATTTTAGTCGTCAATGGTGAAAAAAATGGAATACAAGGGTATATTGGTGCTAATGTACTTATGGAGATTGGGCTTGCATTTTATTTAAGGAAAAAGATTTATATTTGGAATGCGATTGAAGAAAATGCTCCACACAAAGAGGAGCTGCTTGCTTTTGGAGTAATTTTTATTAATCATGATCTAGGCAACGTACGATAATGCTATAATTACCTCATGCAACAGATTCTTCCTTCTGACAAGATTTATGTTATAGAATCAACTATCCCTGGTGCAGGACGAGGAGTCTTTGCCAGAAGGCTTATTAAAAAAGGGGAGATTATTGAAGTGTGTCCATTTATTGCCCTCCCCTCTGATGAAATGGAAATGCTTGGAAGCAGTCATCTAGTTACCTATATCTTCTTTTATGGTAAAGACAAAGAAAAACTATTGCTCACCCTTGGTTATGGCTCGATCTACAATCATTCTTATGAGCCAAATGCTTCTTACCAGATAAACGAGGTGGAGCAGACCATCACCTTTACAGCTACAAGAGGCATTGCTGCACACGATGAAATAACCTTTAACTACAAACACGGGAATCCTGAGAATAAGCTTCCGTTATGGTTTGAAGCAGCTCACTCGTAAGATGTATACTATTACTATGGATAAGGTGAAGAATGCAACGGTGGATGCTTATATCGCAACATTCCCCAAAGAACGACAGAAGATTTTACAGCAAGTAAGACAAACGATTTAGGAAAAAGTAACTACTTCTCTCAATACTTTGGTACACTAAATAGATCATGAATAGCTCCGATATAACCACCATGCGCCTTGCCAATCACCATCTTTCTTTACCCGATTTTATTACCCCTGAATCAGTAGTCGCACATCTCGGTGCAGTACAAGCACAGGACTATCCTGCTGCGAAATGGTCACTAGGTCTGCGGATGAAAAATACTACTGAGTCTATTGTTGAAAAAGCCATAAATCAAGGGAAGATACTTCGTACCCATGTGATGCGACCGACCTGGCATTTTGTAATGCCTGAGGATATTCGCTGGATGCAGTCGTTAACTGCTCCCAACGTCAAAAAACTTATGGGGCACTACAATCGCAAACTGGAGTTAACCGATGAACTTTTTACAAAAACCAATAAGGTGATTATTGCTGCACTTGGCAACAATCAGTATCTTACTCGACAGGAGCTTAAAAAACTTCTTGAAGAAATCGGTATCAAGACCGATGTCCAACGGCTTGCACATATAGTCATGTGGGCAGAACTTGATGGTCTTATTTGTAATGGTCCGAGGCGTGGTAAGCAGTTTACCTATGCACTGCTTGATGAGCGTGCTCCACAGACGAAGGTAGTAAGTCGAGAGGAATCTCTTGCGAAACTTGCTTTGAAATATTTTTCCAGTCATGGACCAGCCCAAATAAAAGATTTTGCTTGGTGGTCGGGATTATCTCTAAAAGATTCAAATGAGGCACTCAGTTTTGTTAAAGAGAAGTTAGCCTCAGAAACGATAGCGACCAAGACGTATTGGTTTTCTTCGGCCAAGAAAGCTCAAGAACAAACCTTACCAAAAGCGTATTTACTCTCTATTTTTGATGAGTATACGATTGCCTATAAAGATAGAACTGCACTCAGCGAAAAGCGGGATATTGAGCGGATGATTTCCATGGGAAATGCACTATTGGCCGTGATTATCTTGGATGGAAAAGTCGTGGGTGCATGGAAGCGTCTGCTAAAAAAAGATCGTGTCGTTATCCAGCTCTCTCCTTTCAGAGAACGAGAAAAAGCTGAATATACTGCTCTCGAACAGGCGGCAAAACGATATAGTGAATTTATCGAGTTACCAACGGAGACTGTCCTCATGAGAGCCAAGTGAGTTATACTAAATATATGACAAAGGTTGCTGGGGTTTTGTTTTTTCTTGCGGGTACTACTCTTGTGATTGGTATCTTGCTTGCTGAAATTCTTTATCCAGCTCGGTATAGTATCTCGCAGAATATGATAAGCACTCTTGCGGCCTCTCCACCACCACACAGCGTTATTCATCAACCTTCAGCGACTGTTTTTGATCATGCGATGAGTATCTCCGGCATGCTCCTTATGAGTGCTTCTTTTGTCCTTTTTCGATTATATAGACGAAGTATTTTTATCATTAGCACCTTTCTTTTAGGAATGGGGACACTTGGTGTAGGATTATTTCCCGCTTTTCATGCTCACGTGCATCCACTCGTGGCTCTCACAGCTTTTCTTTTTGGTGGCATTGCTGCAATTACCTCCTTCAACATGTCACGTTTTCCTTTATCTATCCTCTCGGTGTTTTTAGGGAGCGTTAGTTTGTTCTTTTTATTTTTGGGGACGATTTTGCCTCATGTGGTTGTCCCAGTGTTTGGTGCGGGAGGCACCGAACGTATGGTACTCTACCCACTCGTTTTATGGTTGGTTGGCTTTGGAGGGTATCTGATGAACTCGTTCACAGTTCTAAGGCTTCCAAAAAGGGAAAGAGGAAATAATCCAGCAAAAAAATAAAAAGGTTTGTAAAAAGTATTCCTTTTGTTTATACTGGATCTATGTTCCACGATACTAAAGCATTCTCCGGTTTCTCCGTTAATGATATTCATAAAGCAAAAGCATTTTATGAAAAGATTCTTGCTATAGAGCTAGTTGAAATTCCTCAGGGCCTTGAGCTACATATTTCAGGAAGCACGCCAATTTTTGTCTACCCCAAACCAAATCATGTACCCGCCACCTTTACTATTCTTAATTTCCCGGTAGACAATATTGACCAAACGGTTGATGAGCTGATTAAACTTGGGGTACAGTTTGAACATTATGACGGTGAAATGAAAACAGACGAGAAGGGAATACTCCGTGGACTTTCTGTGGGAATGGGGCCAGATATTGCTTGGTTTAAAGATCCTGCAGGAAATATTTTGTCAGTCCTCCAAGACAAAAAATAGTATTTAAGTCTTGACTTAAATAAGGAGATACTCTATCATGTCTGTATGGACATGTTTTCCGCACTTGCAGAGCCAACCCGTCGTAGTATCCTTGAAATGCTTGCCGAAAGTGGGCAACTCTCAGCTTCAGATATTTATGCTAAATTTAGAGTAAGCCCCCCAGCTATTTCGCAACATCTCAAAGCACTTCGTGAAGCAAATCTCGTTCAGGTAGAAAAACGCGCACAGCAACGCCTGTACCAGATTAATCCGGATTCCCTGATAGAACTCTCAGTATGGATACAACATCTTACAAAGCAATGGGAGAAGCGATTTAATAGGTTAGACAAGCTACTCGAAGTTGAAAAAAGGAAAGTAAGAGAAAGGGGGTGAATAGATATGGCAAATAAAACAATAGTTACTGTAGAGCCTGGAAAACAAGAACTCTTTATTACGCGCGAGTTTGATGCACCACGAGAATTGGTATTTAAAATAAGTACGGATCCCAAGTACATCTCACAATGGTGGGGACCACGAGAGCAAAGCGTTACGGTTGATAAAGCTGACGTCAGATCAGGTGGTGAATGGCGATTCATTCACACAGCTCATGGCACGAGTACTGGTTTTCATGGAGTCTATCATGAGATTCTTCCTCCAGAACGAGTCATTCAGACCTTTGAATGGGAGGGTTTACCTGAAACAGGACATGTGATTCTTGAGACAACTAAATTTGAAGCATTACCTGGGAATAGAACGAAAATAACCGTTCAACAAGTATTTCAATCCGTTGCCGACCGTGATGGTATGGTACAGTCAGGGATGGAAGTTGGTATGAATGAGTCACACGAACGCCTCGATGAGCTGCTTGCAAAAGAAGCATAATCGGATTACTCCCTCTCTTTATACTATGAAAGAGGGGGAGTAATATGTTAGAATCATCTTTCACCCCGAAATGGAGAAGAATCAGAAAATCATTTTATTTCTTTTGGCACTGTGTATCTTTGTCGTGGTACTTGATAGTGCCATTATTAATGTAGCCTTGCCTGCAATTAAGGATGCGCTCTCTTTTGAGACATCAACTCTCCAATGGGTGCTTACTTCGTATATTCTTACCTTTGGTGGCTTTTTGATGCTTGGTGGTCGTACAGCAGATCTCTATGGACGGCGTCGAGTACTCGTTTTTGGAATTGCTGGATTTACCTTGTGCTCACTGCTTATTGGATTTTCTACCTCAAGTACGATGATGGTTGTGCTAAGAGCATTTCAGGGGCTTGCAGCTGCTTTTATGGCCCCGACTGCACTCTCTATTCTTCTGACAACCTTCAAGGAGGGAGAAGAACGAAACCGCGCACTTTCTATTTGGAGTATTGTGGCTTCTGGTGGAGCAGCGGCTGGAGTTTTCCTGGGGGGAGTACTCACACAGTACCTTGGTTGGGAATGGTGTTTCTTTGTGAATGTCCCAATCGGTATTGCGGCAATCTGGGGAATCAGAAAGTACGTGCCGTTACATAAGGAAACAAAGCAGACCCATCTTGATCTGCCAGGAGCAGTATTGATCACCGGAGGATTAATTTCTTTGGTCTACGCCTTAACACTTGCGGCAGTTTCTGGTTGGGCGGCTCAAGCGACACTACTCACCTTTGGGATAAGTATCGCGCTCCTTGCAGCTTTTGTCTTTAATGAAAGTAAGGTTAAACATCCCCTTATTCCTCTCTCAATTTTTCGAATCCGAAATGTAACAGGCGGTAATCTGATTATGCTTCCGATTATTGCTGGAGCAATGGGAATGTTTTTCTTCCTTTCACAATATGTGCAGAATGTCTTACAATATTCTCCCGTACAGAGTGGTCTGTGTTTCCTGCCGATTCCACTGATCATCGGTATTATTTCCTATCAAGCTCCACGACTGTTGAAACGATTTGGATTTAAGCCACTGGTGATTGCAGGTATTAGTTTTGCGTCTCTTGGAGTCTTTCTTATTAGCTTACTTGGCATAGGGTCTTCCTATGTTTTTCATTTGCTTCCATCATTTATTATTTTGGCAGCAGGGTTTGGAATCTCTTTTGTCGCGATTACTGTCGCAGCGACATCAGGTGTACCAGGTGATGAAGCAGGTATTGCAGCTGGTCTTATTAATACTTCACAGCAAGTCGGGGGAGCGCTAGGACTTGCGACGTTATCATTTGTTTCAACCAGTGCTGCAACCGCAGCGACACTTGCTGGAAAGCCCATGATTGAAGCAACTGTCACTGGCTATCAACAGGCGTTTTTAACTTCAACAGGGCTCATGCTACTTGCACTCTTTGTCGCAGTTGTTGTCATCAAAGCCTCTCCTCATCAGACAAAATAAAGTATTCCTATACCTACTACTATCAATAGACTACCCAGCACTTTTTGCTTGAGTGCATCTCTTTCATGAAGAAAGAAATATCCACCCAGTAAAGTGAAAATAAGGGAACTTTGGGTGACAGGAGTTACTCGAGAAGCTTCTCCAATCGCAAGTGCAGTAAAAAGAGACAGTTCAAAGGCTGCAAAAATACCAGCAGCTAAGAGAAGCGCTTTACGATTTCCAATAGATTTTACAGTGGATTTTTTTGCTTTTCTGAAACGTAGAAGGATAGAAATGAGTATGCCAGAAATAAGTAAGCTTATTGAGCCAGAAAATGCGGGTGGTACCTCGGTCGCTGTGATTTTAATAAATAGAAAACCCAATGCAATAAAGAGCGTACTTAAAAAAGTATAGATAGTTCCTCTATTAATCGCAATCTTCTCTTTAGCAACTAATGCAATTGAGACACCAATGATGATAAGGAGAATTGAAACGATTTTGCTCAACGTTATAAGTTCCGTAAATAAGAAGTATGCCCCAAGCAATACAATCACATGGCGAAGCTGTCCGACGATTTGGTAAAGAGAAGCTTCAATTTTTTCTAAACAAAGAAAGGCAAAGAGGTCACATAAGAAAATACATAAGATTCCTAAGGCGAAAGCAATCCATACAGATACACTTTGAGGAAGTGAAAAAGAGAAAAAAGCTATGGGGAGAAGTATGGCCCCTGCAATAATTTCATGTTTTGCCCCAAAGGTCATCGGATCAACTTTTTTCGTTAGAATAGACCTTACGAGAAGGCGGTTTGCTGCAAATAAAAATCCTGCGAGAAGCGCTAGCATAAACCACATGGGATCTATTATAACAGGACAAGCTACTTAGATGTGATAAAATGAAAGAAGATATGTGTAGGAATATCAAACGGCTTTTTAATTTTGCACCCCATGCGACTGATGACGAAGTACATGCCGCAGCACTCCAATACGTGCGTAAAATCTCAGGATTCACTGAACCTTCTCAATCGAATGAAGCAGCTTTCAATCGAGCAGTCGAAGAAATAGCGCATATCTCGGGACACCTCCTGGATGACTTAGTCACCACCGCCCCAGCTCACAATCGTGAGGAAGAAGCCGCAAAGGCACACGAGAGAGCAATAAAGAGATTCGGAAAGAATTAATGTATGACAGCCTATGTAGCTCTACTTCGTGGTATTAATGTCGGTGGGAATAATATGATCAAGATGGCTGACTTAAAAGCTTGTTTTGAAGCACAAGATTTTACGAATGTTACTACCTATATCCAAAGCGGCAATGTCGTTTTTCAGACCAAAGAATCTGACCCGCAAGCGCTAGAAGGTAATATTGAAAAGATAATTTCTGCTGGCTTTGCTCATTATAAAGCCAAAGTAGTACTTCGTTCTACTGCACAGATGAAGCAAATTGTGGATGAAGCACCCAAGGGCTTTGGTCAAGAACCGACGAACTATCGCTACGATATCCTGTTCTTAAAAGAACCGTTGACTCCCAAAGAAGCACTATCACAGATCCCTCTAGATGAGGTATTTGCTGGAAAGGATGTCGTTTATTTCTCCCGGCTTATTGCCAAAGCAACACAGAGTCGTATCTCGCGTATGGTTATGTTGCCCGTTTACCAACAGATGACGATCAGAAATTGGAATACGACAACGAAGCTGCAAAAAATGATGGATACTTTTGATGAGCTTACATCCTAATCGTCTGCTATACCTTCTCATATGAAAACGTTTTATCATTTATTAATAAACACTCTTATTGCCTCAGTGATTAACTTCACGGTGTGGTTTGCCATAACCTTTTTTATGTATTTGCAGACAACGTCTGTTTTTGCGACGGCCATGATCTCTGGAATTTACCTGGTACTTACTGCTAGTTCTGGTATCTGGTTTGGAAGTCTTGTTGATCATCATAAGAAGAAACATGTCATGCTTTTCTCAAGTGCTGCATCTCTTGTGATGTATAGCATTTGTTTTGTGATCTATGTGGTTGCTGGAGCAAAGGCCTTTACTGATCCTGGGAGTGTGACTCTTTGGCTGTTTGTCTTACTATTAATGATAGGTGTTATTATCGGAAATATCCGCAATATTGCCCTACCCACCGTTGTGACCATGCTTATTCCTGAAGATAGGCGAGACTCGTTGGGACGACTTCTGGGGTTTCGTTTCTGGTGACCTCAGTCATTAGTGGCCTTTTGGTCGGACATTCAGGGATGTACTGGGTGCTTATTCTCGCAATCGGGGTGACTCTTGCTGCAATCATACACCTCTTTTTTGTCTCACTCCCGGAAAAAAGGATCTTTCACAATGGCGAGCATCCTGTAGGCGCTTCAGCCAAAGAAGCAGTATCTGGACACTTGATTATCTTATCTCTGAACTCACGAAACTTTCGCAAGATTTACTTGGAGAGAAATTACCTATTAGTGTACTTAAGCTTTTTGCTCATTACCCAAAAGAGTACGAGTATCTCTCTCAAACTATTTCTCAACGGGGTTCGCAGTCAATGTACCGTTCCGATAAAAATTTGTATGTACAGGTTGCTGATAAAATAAATGGGCAACAGATAAAACTACTTGGCGTTCGGGTTGTTGATCCCTATCGAATGCAGGTTGGTTGTGGTGATTATGAAGTAGAGAACTTTGCTGCGTTCAGAAAAAAATATCTTAACACCTCTCCCTTTATTCGTGATGCCAAGGATGCTCATGACATGCTCGAACTTTGGCATCCTGACTATGATGTCTTAGGTTATATTATTGCTCCTCTAAGAGTATAATCTCTCTATGTGGCAGAGAACGACAGCGCATGATGCAGAAATGGATAGGTACGGGTGTTGGCGTTATTGGGTTACTGCTTATTGCGAAATAGTTTAGCGATACTCTCTGCTCTTTGACATAACACTGAGCTAAGTATTAAAAGCAAAACCACCAGAAGCGTATTCAGAGTAAAGAGCGTTTTCTCTTTAAAAAGGATTGCTATAATAACCAACGAAAGTATTGGCAAGAAAAAGGTCAGTGAAGCAACTGAAGAGACGTTTACTTGTCTTTGCCTAAAGCATGCATTGCTTTTGTCCAGGCAATAAAGGCTACCCCATTTACAAAAATACCAAGCGACATTGCAATGGCAACATCTGTGATGGTAAGGGTGGAGATAAGTGATAGCTCGGTAAGCGACAAAAGTGTGGTAAAAATGAGACTGGAAGAAATTGCAGCAAGCAGGAAGAGGCTTTGTTTTTCTTTTGGAACGGTACTGCTGTACGCACTGAAGAAACCATAGGATGCTCCGGTGATAATTCCTCAGAGAAGTCCCTTGGCATTTATTATTTGGAGAGAAGTAAGATTGCCTTGGGTGACCAATAATATAATTGCTATAAATCCCAGAAAGATACCAACGCCTTCAATGCAATAGATCGACAACGATTTCTTCTTTTTGAGCCTGAAGAATATTTCTACAAAGAGTACCATAAAGATCGGCCAAGTATAATTGAGAATAGTAGGTTCAGAAGCGCTATTGTATGCTCGAAAGGTTTGAATAAAGCTAAGAGAAAAGATACTATAGCCAAATAAGCCAATGAGCAAATACTTAAACTCTAGTTGTTTTAATTTCTTAACAAAATCTTTTTTATTTGTCCAATAAAAGTAACTAAGTAAGATAGTAAAGGCAAAGGTATAGGCAATAGCAGTGAGAAGAAATTGTGTCTTTAATGAGACAAATCGACCTAATGCGGGGCCAAAACTCCATATGATAATTGCAATCAGCGCGAGTACCAGCGGGGTAGTTATTAGTTTTCCCATTCAGTTGGAGGCATAGACATTTCGATTAACATAAACGAGGCTCCGGCAGGATCAGCAATCATGGCTATCTTCCCAACGGCAATATCCCTTTGCATATGTACTTGTCCACCAAGCTCTTTTACCTTTGAGACAGAAGTCTCCATATCTTTCACCGTGAAATAAACAACCCAACTTGGAGGCATGCCCATCATTTCGTCAGTAATTTCCATCATACCACCATTCATTCTGCCATTGTTCAGAATGGTCGTATAGTTATTTTCTTTATCTTCTTCATACGTCCACCCAAAAAGATCGGTGTAAAATTTCTTGGCAGCAGCAAGGTTTTTTGTATAGAATTCATTCCAACTCATTGCCCCAGCCTTGTTGACGATTCCTGCACCGATATGTTTTTTTGGCTGCCAGAGAGATACGTGCGCACCTGTTGGATCTTGAATGGTTGCCATTCTGCCAGATTCAAGGACATCCATTGCTGGCATGGTTATCTTGGCACCAAGTTTTTCGGCTTTCTCAACTATCTCATCAACGTTTTCAACCGAGATATAGCTACTCCAGAAAGATGGCAGCTCTGGATCAAATGCGGGGCTACCGCCAGCAACGTACTTACCTTCAAGAGAAAACATTGTATAGTCAGGCATACCAGGAGTTGTTGGCATATCCTCACTTGTCCAACCGAAGAGATCTATCAAGAATTTTTTAGAAGCAACAATATCAGTGGAAAAGAAGTCTGCCCAGGAGAATGTGCCTTGTGGATATTTCGTAACGGTGTAGGACATATAATCTATAATATAACTCAATTTTACACAAAAGACAAGAATGATGTGTTCAGTCATCCCGCACTTGATGCGAGATCCACGGATTCCCGCCTTCGCGGGAATGACAAAGAGCAGTTATATTCTTACACAACTCTCAAAAAGAGAGGATATAATAAACATATGCTCAATTTAAATTCAATCATGATCGGGAGCCATCAACCAAAAGTATTGGGAGAATTTTATGGAAAAGTTTTTGACAAAAAACCTGACATGGTTGAGGAAGGCTGGTGGGGTTGGTCTGTCGGCAGTTGCTTTTTCTCAGTTGGTGAACACTCTGAAGTAAAAGGAAAGGCAAAGGAGCCACAGAGAATAATTGTTAACCTAGAGACAAAAGAAGTAAAAGAAGAATTTGAGAGGATTAAAAAGGTTGGCGCTAAGGTTATTAAAGAACCATACGAAATAGGGGGAGCGTGGATTGCTACTTTTGCAGATCCAGATGGCAACTACTTCCAACTGATGACCCCTTGGGAAGAGACTAAATAACACTTTTCTTACCTAATTCATACATACTTTCGACGTTTTTTATACTCTTTTCCGTTATACTATCTTTATGCCAGACGATAGTAATACAGCAAGTAGGCAAGAGGTTTTTAAAACAAACAAAGGAAAGGTGACTTCACAGATAAAAGAAGCAGAGAAAATTGAACAAAAGGTAAAGAAAGAAGAAATAGCACAGGAACCTCCTTACGCCAAAAGCAACTCCTCATAGACAAACAGCATCAGTAGCGTTTACTTAGACGAAAGATATTTTTTGGTGTGTTTTTCTCCCCAAGCATTCATCTCGTAAAGTACTTTTTTGAGAGAGTTGCCGTAGAGAAAAGCCGGATTCTAGCTTCTAGTTCCTAGATT
>ERZ1292645.544-Hain-H14-02um-R2-544-length-13240-cov-6_pt1 | contig 13240 bp, 14 predicted proteins | sample MGYA00564401_ERZ1292645 | MGnify/ENA primary metagenome ERZ1292645 (study PRJEB36523, sample SAMEA6512644) | groundwater metagenome | collected 2019-01-09 | study: AquaDiva: Metagenomics assemblies of 32 groundwater samples | reverse complement strand
TTCATGCTCGGTCGGCGTTTTGCTCGCGCTGCTCTCTTCTGCGCTTTTTGCTTCTTCGGAGCTTTCCCTTTCACCCCGACTGAAGCAACAACCGGCTGTTCGGCCTTCACAAAATCTTTCACTCGCATTCGGAGGGACTCCGTCAAACTCTCTGCTCCCATAAGCGCCTCTTTCATGCGGAGCAAACTTTTATCCATGACCGTGCCCAACCCGTAGATGCTTCCGAACGGAACAAGTGCGCCGGGCTTCATGCCAAGACGTTTCATGACCGCCTCCGGAGCGAGTTTCGCGCGCACGGCTTTGAGCGCCTTGCGGACCCGGAGAACATCAACGCGATACGATGCCGGAAGAACAACTACGAAATAGTACTTTCCTTTTCGTTGGATGACAGGGAGATCCACACGCACCAGCAGACTCTTGGCGATTTTGCCCAGATCTTCGCCGAGAGTTTGGGCCAGGTCGTAGGCAGTGTAGACCTTTCGGTGGGTGACGATGGAGAATTTCACTCCCCGCTTTTCAAGATGACGCGTTACTTTTTTTGATACGGCCACATGAAGTAATAGTTACTCTTTCCCCTTTGATGATTTCGGAATGTCCCAACGGATATGCGCTGCCTTCAGGTCCTCCGGAGAAACTTCGGATGGCGCTCCCATCATGAGGTCGCGCGCGTCTCCGGTCTTAGGAAAAGCGATCACCTCGCGGATATTGGGTTCATTCGCAAGCACCATAACCAACCGGTCAATACCCGGGGCAATGCCGCCGTGGGGAGGCGCACCGTATTCAAACGCCTCCAGCATGTGCCCGAAGCGCCCCTGAATCTCATCGGCTGAAAGTCCCAGAATCTCAAAAATTTTGTTCTGAAGCGCGCGCTCATGGATACGGATACTCCCGCTCCCAAGCTCGTATTGATTCATGACGACGTCATACGAGAGAGCGCGCACCTTGAGCGGATCGCTCTCCAGCAGCCCCACATCATCTGGATGGGGCCGTGTGAACGGATGGTGGGCGGAAGTGATTTTCCCCTCCTTATCTTTTTCAAAAAGAGGAAAATCAACTACCCAGGCAAACGAAATTTCATTAGGGTCGTTTTTATCCTGGCGCAAATCCGGTTTGTCGGTGCCGTATTTCTCCGCTGCCTCTTTCCAGCTCAAACGCGGAAACGGCGTCCGGGTAATGTGCTTCTCCGGCGTCACAGTTGCAACAAGCGCGATGAGCAATCCCTCCACCAGTTGCAAAATGTCCTCTTGCTCAATAAAACTCATTTCCAAATCAAGCTGGGTGAATTCCGGTTGGCGATCTCCGCGCTGATCCTCATCGCGGAAACAACGAGCGATTTGAAAATATTTCTCCAACCCGGCGACCATGAGAAGCTGCTTGAACTGCTGCGGGGATTGCGGGAGCACATAGGCGGCGCCGGGGTGCAGCCGCGAGGGCACTAAAAACTCGCGCGCGCCCTCGGGAGTGCCCTTGGTCAAAATCGGCGTTTCAACTTCCACGAAACCGCGCTCGGAGAGGTAGTCGCGAAAAAACTTTGTCACCCGGTGACGGAGCATCAGATTGTTCCGCATCCGCTCGCTCCGGAGATCAAGGTACCGGTACTGAAGGCGGCGCTCCTCCCCCACCTCGCGCGTGTCCCGATCAAGCGGAAACGGTACGGGTTTCGCCGGGTTCAAAATCTGTAGTTCGGCCGCCTCGAGCTCTACGCGCCCGGTGGGAATGTTTGGATTCACGGTCGCGGGCGTGCGTTCTTTGACTCGCCCGCGGAGCATTACCGCATACTCCGGCTTTACCCCATCCGCTACCGCGAAGAGGTCGGCTGCCCCCGCGCGAACCACGACCTGCAGAAGCCCGGAACGGTCGCGAACATCAAAAAAAATGAGCTTGCCCATGTCGCGCCGCGTCTCCACCCAGCCGCGGATTTCTACCTCACCGCCCACGAATTCTCCTGCTTCTTGGATTGCAATGCATTTCATAATCGTATGCTAACGGTCGTACTATACGAAAAGCGGACCAAAAATGCAATAAAAAAAACCGCCGGAAATTGGCGGGATTGTGCGCAAGGTATCGGCCTCCGCCGATACACCTTTCTATCGCCCGTCATACCCCCCACAATTATTGTGGGGGGTATGACGGACACCGCAATAAAAAAACCCCGATGTGCGATCGGGGGCGATGGGGTCTTCAGTTGGACGCTTTCACGTACTCCAGCGCAAGCTCTGCGCCGGTTTCGGCAAGCCAGACGTTCATTTGCAAAACGAGGCGGCCGTCATACGAGAGCCGACCGCTCAAGATGCGGCCACCGTCATAATCTCCAAGCACCTCTGTGCTGTGCGGGTCAATGAGAATCGGCGACGGACGGAGGCCATAAATCACCAAGAGGTGCTCACGGTCAACGACGCCATCGCGGTTCAAATCAACCCCGACGAGTTCCAAAATGTCGCCGTCGTGAATCTCGCCGACAAACTCGCACTCGGACGCGTCCGTGTCGGCCCAAGTGCCCACGAAATCCTCCGGCCAATACGTGGGAACGGGGTCTTCGTGCTTGTAACCGGGAACCGTGCTCAAGGGTTCTTCCAGCTCACCCCAATCAAGCTCGCTGCAGTCGTCGTAACACCGGCAACCGGCGCCCCCGACGGCCAGAAAGACGAGAACCAAAACAAGACGGGTTGCAAGGAACGAGTTGCGCACCATGGTTTCCTCCCTTTTGGTGACGCGCGCACCTTAGCACACACTGTCCTGCCGCGCAACTAGAGCCGTCCGACCACAAATTCGCGGAGCGCGACTGGTACATGATCAGGAAGCGTCTCTTGAAGCACCGCGCGACTCTTTGCCGCCTCCTGCATAGAAATAAATCCAAGAAAAGAGAGCAGGCGCAAAACAAATTCACGGAATTGCGGTGGCTCTGCCGCGTTTAATCCGCGGAGATAAGAGGCGAGAAGGATAAAAATACGATCGTCGCGGATGTCGGGCCGAGTCAAGTGCTCGGTCAAAAGTAGTGCCGCCCGCGCGTGCTCCAACCGTTCCGGTTGCCCATAAATGCCGGTAAAAAATTCGGTGAGCTGGGTTCCCGCCAGGCGCTCAAAAAAGGCGCCTCGCGCGAGGAGCACATCCACGATACCGGGAACTTCCATGGCTCCGGCAAGCTTGCTTTGAATTTTGCGCGCGCCTTTTGCCAGCGCTTCCACCCGCCCGTACTGCGCGGTATAGATCGTGTACAGTCGGTCGCGTTCGTGCACATCGCGCCGCGAAAGCACGACGCCGAGCGTGCGGTAGGTCATAAAACATGGAACACGAAACATGAAACACGGAGCACAATCCTTAAACGAGTGCTTCGCGCTAAACGCTTCATGCCTTGTGCTCAATGTTGCGTGTTACGAATTTTGAGTACTGCCCAGATACGTCTTCAAGATGAGCGCGGCGGCGACGGCGTCAAGCTCTTTGCTACCGTATTCTTCCGCCACGCGCATTGCTTCCACGCTCGTAAATCGTTCGTCAATAAACGTAACGGAAAGAGCGAGCGCGGCGCCGACCTCCGTCCCGAACGCGCGCGCGGCGCGAGCGGCATGCCCTTCCGCTCCGCTTAACGTAAGCGGAATGCCGACGACGATTTCCGCCACGTTCTCCAACGCAACGACTTCGCGCAATCTTTTTGCAACCGCTTCGTTTCCGGCGTTCCCAAGCACCTCGTATGGCCAGACAGCCCCGCTTTTCGGATCAGCGAGCGCGAGGCCGATGCGCTTCTCTCCGTAGTCAATTCCCAATATCGTCATAGGATGGCTTTCCGACTACCGCTGCCGTAGACGGTAGACCGTAGTCGGTAGACGTTTTACAACAATACAATCGGCGTCAGAATCTCCACGCCTTTCTTTCCCAGAACAATCGTCGCCTCAAAGTGGGCGGAAAGCCGACCGTCGGCAGTAACAACAGTCCAGCCGTCATCTGCCGTTCGTACTGCCGGGCCTCCGGCGGCAACCATCGGCTCAATGGCAAGCGGCAAGCATTCCGGAATAATCACCTCTTCCAAACGGGCGTCGTAATAATTTGGAACATAGGGGTCTTCGTGCACCGCATGCCCCACCCCGTGGCCCACAAGGTCGCGAACGACGGAGAACCCTTCGCGTTCCACGTAGTCTTGCACCGTTCTTCCAATCCGCGCGATTGACGCCCCCGCACGGACGGCGCGGATGCCAATCTTCAACGCCTCGTGGGTAACTTCCATAAGCCGCAACGCTTCTTTTGAAACTTTGCCGATAGCGACCGTGGTCGCCATGTCGGTGTAGAGCCCGCCCACCGCCGGATAGCGCATGCCGATATCAATGGAAAGCAAATCGCCATCCTTGAGCGCCCGCTTGGGCACGGCGGGAGCATGAACGACTTCGGCGTTCAGTGAAGTGCATAGCGTGGAAGGAAAAGGTTGCGACGCATAACGCGTGGTATAACCCTTGAACGCCGGCAAACCGCCCGCGCCGAGGATGCGGCTCTCGGCGAATCTGTCGAGGTCTTCAGTGGTAATGCCCGGACGCGCCATTTTTACAACCCGACGCAAAATATCGGAAAGAATCTTGCCCCCCTCCCGCATCTTTGCAATTTCTTCGTCAGTCTTGATGTGCATAACTCGTGAAACCTGGGGCATGAAGCATACCTATAAAGGAGCAACCCAAGATGATTGTAGCAGAAAAAAATGAAGTGGGGCTGGAGCGCAATGGTCGCTTGTGTTACCCCCGAGAGGGAGGAATTGCCATGAAACCCGAGGAATTGCTGGAAATCGCTCGAGGAAAGGTTCCTGACCATCTCAAGCCCCTCGGTCGGATCGTCAGTCCACCCGTGATGAATGGCGAGCTCGCAGCTGATATTGCCGCCGCAGTAGGCGTTGTTCTGCCCGCCGACGATAGTGACGAAGATTCCGCCGAGGTGGAGTTTCTCGAAATGACTCCTCTCGGAGAACGTTCAATCATTGTACAAATTCGTCGCGGAGTGGTGGTTGGAGTGCTCAAGAACGGCTAACACTCATCTCCAGTCCGGATAAAAGCGACGGACGAACAAAACTCTTTCCCCCCAACCCTCGAGCGAGCGCCTCGAGGGAGTTTTTATTTATGCAAGCGCTCGAGCAATTGCGGTCCAGTCCTCAACCGAAATCTCGGCCGGTCGAGCATCGGAGGAGACGCCGAGATGCTTCAAAAGCTCGCCGAGTCGTTCGGAGGAAACGAATTTTTTTAAATTATTATGGAGTTTTTTCCGCGGTGCGGAAAATCCGGCCTTGAGAATCGTAAAAAACTTCGCGACATCCAGATTCCGAAGAAGCTCACTGCGCTCGGGTACCCGAATCTCAATCACCGCGCTCTCAACTTTCGGCTGCGGAGAAAACGCGGACGGAGGAACGCGAAAGAGAATTTTTGGCTTGCCGAACAGTTGGACGGCTATCGTCAGAAGCGTGGAGTGCGGCGGCTTCGCGGCAATCCGCTCGGCCACCTCGCGCTGGAGCATCACGACCGCGACTTCGGGCCGGGGTCCTTCTTCCAAAAAACGCCGCAGAATCGCCGCGCCGGAAGCATAGGGAAGATTTGCAACCAGTTTAAACTTCGACGGAAGACGGAGTTCGCCCGCCGGAACGCGCAGCGCGTCTCCGTGAATAATTTCAAGATTCCGAGCACCGCCGAATTTTTCTTGGAGCTCTCGAATAAGTTTCTTGTCCACCTCGACCGCAACAACGCGGCTGGCTCTCTCGACAAGCTTCTCCGTAAGCGCTCCCCGCCCCGGACCGATCTCCAAAACAGTGTCTGTCGGAGAGATGGAGGCCGCATCCAGAATCCGATTAGCGATTCGTTCGTCAGTCAAAAAATTCTGACCAAGCGCCCGCGCCCCTCGACCCTTTGCGGAGCGGCGTAAGGGGCCGCTAAATAAGGAAGGCATATAGAACCGTCGCGGCTGCGGAAATAATGAAAAACGGTATCCAGAATGCGCTCCCCAGTGCGAGCACCAGCACAAGCCCAATCACCGATCCAACTGCTTTTCCGAATGCAAGCGCCATTTCGTATGAGACGACCGTGTCCATGACGCTTCCTTCCTTGGCGCGATCATATACGGTTGCAGCGACGGGAATCCCGACGAAACTACGCGCTATGCGATACCAAAAATCGGATACAAAAACGCCGACTGGATTCGCAAGGAGCGGACGCGTGAGCCACGAAAGAGCCGTGAACACGACACCGATGCGAAGTATCTTCTTCCGGTCGTGCGTGTCCGTAAGTCGACCGACGATAAGGAGGAGAAGCGCGGTAAGAAGAGACGCTCCCGAAACTATCGCTCCCAAAATTATAAATGCCGGAATGATGGTAAAAATGAAAAGCGGCCAACCGACCATTGCCGTCAGATCCTCAACCGTCCCGAGGTTCCCCAGTGCACGTTTGCGAAAATCAAAACGGAGAAGTCGCCGCCAGGCATCGCGATAAGAGAAGGCGACCGGCGTGAACGGCTCGGGCGTTACCAGCATGGGAATATTGGAGACAAGCACCAGAACTGCGACAATCAAAAAGAGAGTCCGGAACCCCCACAGCGAAATCACCACGCCGCCGAGAACCGGTCCGGCGAGGCCAGCGACGGTCAAGAGGAGTCCCATGGTCGTAATTTGGCGCCCGCGCTCCTTTTGCATGCCATAACGGGCAAAATCAGCATGATAGGCTGGCCAGTACAGGATCTTCTGGATTATGAAGGCAGCAATGGCGACGAAAAGAAACTCGTGCCGCACGGGAATAACCGCGAGCGCGAGATAATAGAGGATCAGGAACGGCGACGAAAAAAGGATTGCCTGCTCATAGCCGCGCATGCGAGCGACTTTTGCGCCCAGCGGGAGCGCGAGGAGATATCCTACATACACGACGAGGTAGAAAAGAAAAATCCCCGGGAGCGTAACCCCGACGCGAAAAAGGTAGATCGGTTCAAAAATCGTAACCGCCGAGGTCGCGAATGTGAGAATCGCGGTGGAGCCGTAGAGCTCTTTCAACGGCCGCGAGAGATGGTTTGCGAAATATCGCAAAACGAAATGATGGAAAGCGCCGTTGTTCATGCGTTCGAGTTAATTCCCATTCTTTTTGTTATTGCCTGAGCGGAATCCGCCTCGGACGGAAAGGCCTGCCATTGTAACCCTTCGACAAGCTCAGGGAATACTCCTTCCTTATTTTTTATAGCTGAGTCTGACTGTCCCCTGACGCAAAACTCGCACGGATTTTTTCGTGACCCGAATGATCGTAGATGGTTTCCTCCTCGAAAGCGTGCCGCCATCGAGAACCATTTCCGGCTGCACCTTGTCGAGAGAACGGCGTACGCAAGAAACACTATAACAGGTTTTCCCGCCGGAGCGGTTTGCTGACGTGGCGGTGATCGGTTTCCCCAGACGCGCGGAAAGCGCGCGAGCGAGAGCGCTGCCGGAGACGCGAACCGCAGCGCGCCCGTCGGGTCCGAGAACGCCGCGAGGGAATCTTCGTCGCGGGCGCAGAAGAAGTGTGAGCGGCCCGGGCCAATGCCGACGCGCCAGCGCCGCTTCCGCTTCGGAGAAAATAAAAAACCGCTCCGCCATGCGTTTGCTCGCGACAATAAGCGGGAGCGGCTTCCGCTCCGACCTCCCTTTCACGACAAAAATTTTGGAAACGGCGCGAGGGTTCGTAGCATCAGCACCGAGCCCGTAGGCCGTTTCGGTCGGAAATACAATGACGCCCCCCCGTTTCAGTATTCTCACTGCAGCCGCGATGTCCGATTTGATCATAATGACGTAAAAATCCGAAGCACGAAATCCGAAGCACGAAACCCCATCCCGTCGCCCACACTGCCCGACTGGTCTCCCGCAGAGGAGCCAGTCGGACTGCGGGACGGGGCAGGCAAATTCAGAATTCAAATGTTCAAATGATCGAAACCGTTTTTGGTATTTTCCGCCGGAGGCGGATCCGCCTTTGGCGGAGGATTTCGGTCATTCGGATTTGTTTCGAATTTCGATATTCGGATTTTTAATTTTGCATCTTCTTACTCTTCGCTCTTACTCCAGCGCAAAAAAGATTCCACAAAGTCGTCGAGGTCGCCATCAAGCACGCGCTGCGGATCCTGCATTTCATATTTCGTACGATGATCCTTCACTAATTTGTACGGGTGGATCACATACGAACGCGCCTGGTTCCCCCATTCCGCAGAGGTGAATGCGCCGCGGATTTTCTGCTTCTCCTTCTGCCGCGCTTCTTCCTTCCGCTCCCACAGCTTGGCCTTCAGGATTTTCATCGCCGTTTCGCGGTTCTGGAGCTGCGAGCGTTCGTTCTGACAGGAAACGGTGATGCCCGTCGGAATGTGCACAACGCGCACCGCGGAATAAGTAGTCTGCACGCTCTGGCCGCCGTGTCCTGAAGAAAGGAAGGTGTCAATGCGCAGGTCTTTGGGATCAATTTTTATCTCTTCAATATCGCCAAGGTCCGGCAACACCTCCACGAGCGCAAAAGAAGTATGCCGCTGCTTCTCGGCGTCAAACGGCGAGATGCGCACGAGGCGATGTACGCCGTGTTCGGATTTCAAATACCCGTAGGCGTAGCGGCCGGCAACAGAGACCGTCGCGGATTTAATTCCCGCCTCCGCACCGCGATGCTCGTCAAGGACGCGAGCGCGGAATCCCTTTCGTTCGGCATAGCGCAAGAGCATTCGCAGAAGCATCTCCGCCCAGTCCTGCGCTTCGGTGCCGCCGGCGCCGGCGTGAACGGCCAGAATCGCATCGCGCTCATCATACTGTCCGGAGAAAAGCGCAAAAAATTCCAAATCTTTGAATTTGGCTTCCAACGCAGAAATTTTCTTTTCCAAATCGTCGCGGAGCTCGCTCGCGGATTCCGCCTCCGCCTCCTGCGCAAACGCAAGCGCTTCGGAAACTTCACGGTTAAGCTTTTCCCACGACTCAACTTCCTGCCGGAGCGCGCCCGCGCGCTCGGCAGTCTTTGCCGCATCCGCTTCCTTCCAAAAATCAGGCGCGGTCATCGCCGCTTCCAGTGCGGCGGCTTCAAATTGTTTTTTAGGCAGGTCAAAGAAACCTCCGCGTGCCGGAGATTTTCGCTTCGAGTTCTTCTAATTTCTGAATCAAATCTTTCATATCAAAAGTATAGCACGATTCAATACTTTTTTCAAGCGAAAAATAAAAACGGCTCAAAAGCCGTTTATCTGCGATACTTTTCGAGATTGACGCCGATGTCAGCCGGACCGAACGATTCCGGTAGAAGTTCGGAGAGTTTGATGAGCTGTGGCACCACTCCCTCCTTCCCGTCCCAGACGACCACGTCAAGGTCGTATCCGGAAAGGGAAGAAAACTCCCAGAGCTTCTGGCGACACTTTCCGCATGGCATCACCACAGCCCCCGCGTTGCCCTCCAATCCTCCCAAGACCGCGAGCATTACCGGAGAGCGGATGCCATCACCCACCATATATGCGAGCGCGGCCTCTTCTGCGTGAGTGCCGTCATAATCAGCCGATTCAACATTGCAGCCGGTGTAGATTTCACCACTGGACGTGAGTATGGCCGCGCCGACCATGTACTTTGAGTATGGAGCATACGCGCGCCGGCGAATCTGCCCGGCCGCGTTCAAAAGATCAGGTACCATCGCTCCGTGCAGGACTTCCGAAAGAGCACGACGAATAATCAAAAGAACCTCCTCCCCCATATTTTTTTCACGTTAGCATGCTTCCGGCCGCAATACCAACATCTCCCGAAACAAAAAAATTTGGACGCGTAATCACGAGTCCAAATTCTTTCGCTCTGTACTGCGTCCTGTGTTCTGCGTCCTCGCCGCTACTCTTCCGTGCCGTCATCCATTCCGCCTTTTTCCTCCGTTTCTTCTTGTACTGTACCCTCTCCGCCGCAATCAGGACAATTTTCTTTTTCCATTTCCGGATCAGGATTTTCCGGCACTGCGCCGCAGGCAATGCATACTTTATCCATAGGAACACCTCCTTTCTAAAGAAATAAGATATCGCGTGAAAAATTCTAATTCGCAAACATTATACATACGCGCGTCAAATGAGCCCTGTGGAAAACCCCCACACCAGTCGGGCACCGTAGGCTAACCGCTGGGTTTCTATTACAGATTCAACTTTTATGGGAACAGTGTCTTTGAACATCCAGTAGGTTCTCGTGGCACTTCGTGCCAAGTGCCCGACTGGTGTGGGGGGAAAACCCCGCCTAAGTTTTGCTTCGCAAAATTTAGGCGGGCACACACAAAAGCGACCCGCACAAGGTCGCTTTTGCACTCCTTTTACTACATTCTACGTTCTACGTACTACCTTCTCATTTAGTACTCCATTCCGCCCATGCCGGGAGCGCCGTGGCCGCCTTTTTCATCTTTTTTTTCCGGCTTATCAGTCACAACTGCTTCGGTGGTAAGGAGGAGCGAGGCGATGGAAACGGCGTTCTGGAGCGCGCAACGCGCAACCTTCGTCGGGTCAATAATCCCTGCGGCAACCAAATCTTCATAGCGGTCAGCCGCAGCATTATAGCCGAAGTTCCCCGCTTGCTTCTTCACCTCCGCGGCAACCACGGATCCGTCTTGACCGGCATTGGTCGCGATCTGGCGGATCGGTTCCTCAATCGCGCGGCGGAGAATGTTTACCCCGACCTGCTCGTCACCCGAAAGCTTCAGGTGGTCCAAAGCGGAAAGAGCGCGCAGGAGGGCGACGCCGCCTCCCGGCACGATACCTTCTTCCACTGCCGCCTTGGTGGCAGATATCGCATCCTCAATGCGCTGCTTTTTCTCTTTCATTTCAGTCTCCGTGGCAGCGCCGACTTTCAAAACCGCCACTCCACCGGAGAGCTTCCCCAGCCGCTCCTGCAGCTTCTCTCGATCAAAATCCGATTCGGTCTTTGCGAGTTCGGAGCGGAGCTGCGCCACGCGATCCTTCACCTTCTGCTCATCGCCGCGGCCGTCCACGATCGTAGTGTATTCCTTGGTGGCGATAACCTTACGCGCGCTGCCCAAATCCGCGAGCGTCGCGTTCTCCAGCTTCAAACCGACATCTTCGGAAATGACGCGCCCGCCGACCAACACCGCGACATCCTGGAGCATATCCTTGCGACGGTCGCCGAAACCGGGCGCTTTGATGGCAAGCGCCTGGAAGGTGCCGCGCAACTTGTTGACCACCAGCGTCGCCAGCGCCTCGCCGTCAACATCATCAGCGACGATGACGAGCTCCTTACGGCCTGACTGGGCGATCTTTTCCAAAAGCGGCAGAATGTCCTGAATGGACGAAATCTTCTTGTCAGTAATGAGGATTTGCGGATCGCTGTACTCGGCTTCCATCCGCGCCGCGTCGGTCACCATGTACGGCGAGAGATACCCTTTGTCAAAACGCATGCCCTTCACCACTTCTTTTGCCATCCCGAACGACTGCGATTCCTCAACGGTGATAACAACGTCTTTCACGTCGCGGATTTCCCCGGAAACCTCGCGCATCGCCTCGGCGATCATCTTTCCGATCTCCGGGTCGTTCGCAGAAATGGAGGCAACCTGCTCAATTTCGTCGTGGGTCTTAATCTCTTTGGAGATTTTCTTCAGTTCGGCAACAACCGCCTCCACCCCTTTCTCCAGTCCGCGGCGGAGCATCATCGGGTTCGCGCCGGCGGTCACATTCTTGATCCCTTCGGCGATGACCGCTTGCGCCAAAACTGTCGCGGTGGTGGTGCCGTCTCCAGCGACATCGTTGGTCTTAGAGGCAACTTCCTTCACGAGTTCCGCGCCGACGTTCTCAAACTTGTCCTCAAGATCAATTTCTTTTGCAACCGTCACGCCGTCTTTGGTAACCGTGGGTGAGCCGTATCCGCGATCCAAAACCACGTTCCGACCCCTGGGGCCCAACGTCACCTTGACCGCGTTCGCAAGCTGGTCAACGCCGCGTTTCAGTGCGTGGCGCGCGTGTTCGTCAAATATGATTTGCTTTGCCATAGTACGAGTAGTTAGTGGCTAGAAGTTAGAATCTAGAATATCGAATTTGGATTCTATCTAGATTCTGCAATTAACTTTCAATGACACCCAATATATCTTCTTCGCGAATCACGAGCAGTTCCTCGTCTTTAGTCTCGCCGGCGGGCGGGGAGACTTTGATTTCGTCAGGGCTGTACTTTTTAAACAGCACCGTGTCCCCGACTTTTACCGACATCGGAGCAAGCGTCCCGTTCTCTAAAAGCTTTCCCGGACCAATCGCCACAACAGTGCCTTTTTCCGGCTTCTCTTTTTCCACAGTGTCCGGAAGAATGATGCCGGATTTCGTCACCTCGTCCTCTTTCATAGGACGGACGATAACCCGGTCACCCAGAGGTCGTACTTTCATAGAAGTAACGATAAAATAAGTTAATAATTATGGACTTTGCCTGATTAGAGAACACCCAACCAGAAGAGGCGTATCTTATGCGAAAGGCGCCCCTGCTGTCAACCCCCCGCTGTAGATACTATTAACGGTTACCAATCCTCCTCCGTGTAGATAATAATTCGGTTACCGTGTCGCCATATGACTATGGCGACCAGAAACGACATCTTCAAGGAGCATCTCCAGGCCTGGCTCAAGGCCAAAGGTGACCGGAAGGCGCGACGGGAGATCGCGGCGCACGTCTGCTTCACGGCCTCGGTTCATCCGAAGTCGGTGCCGCGCGGGTTCCGGCGGGCGCAGATGCGGACGGCATCCGCGTCCCATCGTCGCGGCCCTAAGGACGAAGTACGGCCCTGACGTCTCGGCCGCGCTCAAAGAGCTCTGGGAGATGGCCGGCGAACCCTGCGGAGAGAACCTCGAGCCGCAAGTCGCCGAATATGTGGCCATCCTCGAACGCGACGGCCTGTGGCATCACGGCACTCCCGTGACGGCGCTCCTCCTTGAGATGAGCCTCGGGACGATGAAGGATCGGGTCTCGAAGTTCCGTCGGACGTCATTCTTCTCTCACGGCAGGAGCACGACGACCCCTGGCGCGATCCATTCGCTGATCCCGGTCCGACAAGGTCCCTGGGATCAGGCGCCAACCGGCACCATGCAGGTCGACACCGTCGCCCACTGCGGCGACTCGACCGCCGGAGACTACGCTTTTACGGTCAATGCCACGGATACCTCCACGCTCTGGGGCCTTAGGCGGTGCCAGTGGAACAAGGGGCAGCGGGCGACCATCGGGAGCATGGAGGCCATGGGCGAAGATGCGCCGTTCCCGGTCATCGAGTGGCATCCGGACTCGGGGTCGGAGTTCATCAAT
>ERZ1292645.543-Hain-H14-02um-R2-543-length-13284-cov-9_pt1 | contig 13284 bp, 12 predicted proteins | sample MGYA00564401_ERZ1292645 | MGnify/ENA primary metagenome ERZ1292645 (study PRJEB36523, sample SAMEA6512644) | groundwater metagenome | collected 2019-01-09 | study: AquaDiva: Metagenomics assemblies of 32 groundwater samples | reverse complement strand
ATCTTGTGTCTATTACCGAGACCGTATCATCAGAACGGTTTGTTACGAATATATTTGCTCCATCAGGTGTAATAGTCAATATATCAGGCCTCTTGCCCAGCTCTATCTTTGAGATCACCTCTTTTTTTGCAGTATCGACAACTGCCAGATTGTTATCGCCCCTGTTTGAGATATAGAGATACTTTCCATCAGGGCTTATCGCAAGTCCATGCGCATCGGTTCCGGTAGGGATATCACCGATCATCTTTTTTTCTGCAATATCGATTATTACAAGCTTATTCTCACCTCCGGCTGTAACATAGAGGAGTCTGCCGTCCGGAGAGATCCCCATCCCCATTGCATCCTTACCGGCAGGTATAGTTCCGATCACCTTCATTTCGGCGGTATCTATGATGGAGATATCCATGCTGCCGCCATTGCTTACGTAGGCCAATTTCCCATCCGATGAAAAGACAACCAGTGCAGGGGCCTTACCTACCGGTATCCTGGCTATCTCCTTTTTTGCCCTGGCGTCAAAGACCCATACATCGTTTGAGCCAGGGTTAGCCAGATATGCATATTTCCCATCAGGGCTGAATGTAACAGCATGCGCCCTTGTCCCGCCTGCAATTGTCTGCTTAACAGACATTCTGGAGGTGTCTATGATGGTGATGTTGTTTGAGCCGACATTAGAAACCCATGCCTCGGTGTTATCAGGGGTGAAGACTACATTGTGAGGCTTTGATGCCTCCGCATCAATTATAGCTATGGGCCTGAAGCTATTTGATTCTATGATCGATATTGTGTTTGACGACTGGTTTGTTACATAAACATGTGCGCCAAAACTTGGACATGCATATACTAAAAATAAAACAATGCAGGTGAAAAAATATATCACCCTTAGGCTAATAGATCTGTTCATGGTATACCTCCCTCTCTTAGTTTAAAGGTTGATCCTAAGTCCGAAACCTTAAATTCTAGACAATCTCAAGATCCAAATGTTCCTATATCACCCCCCCCTTTTTTCCATCAACATCTCCCATAGAAGACCGCCACTCTTTTTTATCTCTACTATGCTATGTCCTGCCTCCTTTGCCCATGTAGATATCTCATCTACCGAGGCTGGGTAATCTACCATAATCAAGAGTCTTTCCCCTGAAGATATCTTTTTAAGCTCCTTCTTTGTTCTGACCAGGGTAAAAGGGCAGATCTCGCCCCTTAAATCCAGTTTGTTGATATCCATTCCTGCTTCCCCTTACATCTTTTTAATGTGGAAGTAGCCTTCTTCTGCAAGAGATCTTGCTCTTTCTGCATACCTTATGCCCTCCATTGTATTTTCCATGGCCTTGTTGAAGTCAGGGGCCGATGCAGCGGCTTTGGCAGAGTTGAGTGTCTGTTTGAGGTTGGTTGTGACCTCTTTTATATTGGTTAGCGCCTCCTCTCCATGGCCTTTGGCCTCCTTTGTTATATCGGGAGCCCCGATTGCCCCGTTTATTGCATTTATCGTCTCTGCTGCATGCTCCAGCATCTTTTTTGTATGGATATCTAACTCACTAATCTTCTTTTTCAGGTCTTGTAATCCCTTTGTCTTTGAGGCCTCCTGGTTTAGTACTGCTATTTTTCTTCCTCCTTCCGTTAGTTCTGCGACATGTTTGATTGCCTCATCGATATGGGGTCTTGCGCTATTATTCTCCGCAGGGGCGAGGTCGTCAAAGCAGGCCGCAGAGACTAATATGGGTGCAACAAGGGATATCAAGATTGCTAATATTTCAAAAAGGGATCTCTTCATAATTGAATGTCCTATGAAGAACCAAAGAGGATGTAGGTCATGGTCCAGCCTCCCAGGATGATGAATATGAGGCTAACTATGCTTCCCATGGCGAGTAGCGATACACCTGTTATTCCATGCCCAATTGTGCAGCCACCAGCCATTACGCCACCTATACCCATTATCAGCCCGCCTGAGAATGCCTGTACGATCCTCCCGGGGCCAGGAGAACGCCACATAAATTCCCCAAAACTCCTTGCTGATATAAATGAACCAAGGGGTATACCTAACAGCATAAATGTAGCCCAATTTATCTTTGATATTTCGCCCTTTACGAGGAGAAGGGATATTGCTCGAGATCCCTCTACTGCGCCAAGACCATATCTCCTCCCGGTTTCCCACGATGCCAACCAGGCCAATGAGCCGATAATCCCTATTATAATCCCTGTTAATTTCCAGTTCCATCCACCCTGATATTCCCTGGAGGGTGATCTGAGGATCCAGACCCCGGCAACAAAGGTGATTATCCCTATGATAAGCCATGAATTGGTCCCAATGATGTTATATAGTGTGGCCTCCTCCGTGCCTACTGATATCACATTTGACTGAAAGGCCTTTATTGTAGGCCTCAGTATGGCTGAACCGGAAAGAAAGGTGCCCGCTAAAAGCCCGATTACTGCTACAGATGAACCGAGCATACCCTCTCCTGACCTGTACCAGATAGCACTGGCGCATCCGCCTGCCAATACCATGCCGAGGCCAAATATAAAACCGCCGATGATATTCGCCATCCAGAAGAATGGCGCCCTGCTTACTTCTATCCACCCTAGCTGATAGAATATGTTAACCAGCGCCATCTGAATAACAAGTGCGAGTATATAGGCGCGAAAAAGCGTTGGATCTCTTGTGAAAAGTAAGTTACGGAATGCGGTATTCATGCAAAACCTCCCCCTTTGGAGGGCAAAGCCGAAGGCTAGACCAACGGGGAGACCAAAGAGAAGCGATTTAAGCATAAAAAAACCTAAAAAAATCTACTTCAGGGCTGATTATCAACTCTTTTCATTTAGTATCCCTTCTACTACCCTTTGTAGCTCCTGAGCTGGCCTGGATGAACCTTTAAACCGGATAACCCCCTCCTTGTCTATTATGTAGACGACAGGGGTTGCGCGAACAGAAAAAAGCTTCTCTGTTGTATGTTCGGGGTCCAAAAGATAAGGAAAGCTTACTTTTGTCGGGAAGCTATTTAGATATTCCTGCACGTCACGTTTTGAATCCGCTGAGGCATTTACACCGATTACTGTCACCATCTCCTTGTTCTTTTCGTAGATCTTCTGAAGTTCCATGGCCTGATTCATGCAAGGCTCGCATATGTGGAAGAGTCCTAAAATGACCACCTTGGATCCCTTTGCGTCAGAAAGACTGATCTTTTCACCAATCATTGAGGTAAGCGAAAAGCTTGGGGCCTTATCACCTATCTTTAAGACGGCGGCAAAGGCGACTGAAGATATGAGCAGGCTAATTAGTAGCAGTGCTGATTTTAAAGGTCTGTTTCTCATGAATCTTCCTCCTTAAGAGTTAATATCTTAAATTAATCCATATATTTTACGTGTATAAGAATCTTACCATAGCCCTCTTCCACTGGGCAAGAGATATTTTGTGGGTTGTCATGCCAGATCTTTTCCTTCCTAAGGCTACTTGTGATAAAATTGATGACAATTTGTAAGGGAGCTACCAGACCTAGAGGTGAGATCAACAAAGAGAGACTATTAACTAGCCATGACTGAAAAAATTACAGTTTACGAGCCTGACAGATTTATAAGATTAGGATTCTTCGCAGTTTGGAGAGAGATGGTTTTGAATCTAGTGATGAGCAAGGAATTAATATGGCGGCTTTTTCTCCGGGATTTCAGTGCTAAATACAGGCAGTCGATTCTTGGTATTATATGGGCAATAATAAACCCTATACTTACGGTTAGCATCTTTATCTTCTTAAACAGGGCAGGGATCCTTAACATTGGGGAGACATCGGCGCCTTATCCCATCTTTGCATTACTAGGTATATCAATTTATGGCATATTTTCTACGGGCCTTTCAGTAAGCTCCAACAGTATTATCGGCGCTGGATCTATGGTGGTAAAGATTAATTTTCCTAAAATAAGTCTCGTTATTGCCTCAATGGGACAGGCTATTGTGGATTTTTTGATCAGAGCTATTTTAGTAATCATACTATTAATTATATATCGCTTTATACCCAGCTGGACATTTATTTTCTTTCCATTCGTGTTATTGCCTCTTATCATATTGACATTAGGCTTGGGCCTTATTCTCTCACTCCTCGCAGGTGTGTTGAGGGATATAATCCACCTGGTCTCCTTTCTTACAACCTTACTCCTCTTTATGGTTCCGGCCCTCTATCCAGCCCCTCGATCAGGGATATTTGCTGACTTAAATAGATGGAATCCCTTAAGCCATCTTATCACTGCATGCAGAGATATTATTATTTCCAGTGGATTAACTGACCCATTTGGATTTTTATGGGCCTCGGTAATCTCTATCTTGATCTTTCTTATCTCCTGGAGGATCTTTTTCCTTTCTGAGACCAGGATCGCTGAGAGGGTATGAAAGACAAAACGGTTTTAAAAGTAGAGCATCTTTCTAAAAAATACTGCAAGGAGTTAAGGCATACGATGCTTTATGGGATCCAGGATATCGCAAGGAATGCAATTGGGCTATCCTCTGATTCAGGTAGGATCCGAAATGGTGAGTTCTGGGCCTTAGATGATGTCTCTTTTGAGGTTAAAAGAGGAGAGACCCTGGGTATTATCGGTGCAAATGGTTCAGGAAAAACTACTCTTCTAAAATTACTTAATGGTATCTTCATGCCTGACAAAGGGAGGATTGAGATTAGGGGGAAGGTCGGGGCCCTGATAGAAATAGGTGCTGGCTTTCATCCCATGCTTACAGGCAGGGAGAATATCTATATTAATGGTACTATTCTTGGCATGAGTAAAAAGGAGATAGATAAGAAATTTGATGAGATAGTCGATTTTTCCGGGATCGGAGACTTTATTGATGCACCAGTTAAACATTACAGTTCAGGGATGTATGTGAGACTAGGGTTTGCTGTGGCAGTCCATTGTGAGCCTGATATCTTATTGATTGATGAGGTGCTGGCTGTGGGGGACGAAGGGTTTAGAAGAAAGTGTATATCTAAGCTTAATGAGTTTAAGAGTGCGGGAAAGGCTATAGTTTTAGTTTCGCACTCAATGGAACTTATTCAAGGTTACTGCAATCATGTTATATGGGTAGATAGCGGGGTGATTAAAAGCATCGACACTCCACTAAAAGTTATAGATAAGTATCTTCGCCATATAGTAGATATCAGGCAGACTGCAGTAAAAAGAGGCAGACGATGGGGAAGTGGGGACGCCACGATTACCAACTCTCAACTACTTGATGCTGATGGTAAGGAGGTTACAAAAATAAAAGCCGGCGATGAAGTCTCTGTAGTAGCTAAGGTAAAATTCAAAGAGTCTGTAGAAAATCCTGTGTTTGGAATGTTATTAAAAAATAGCGAAGGTACTTGGGTTTATGGAACTAATACCATGTGGCAGCATAGAAGATTTAATACATTCTACGATGGAGAAGAGATCTCAGTAACTTTTAAGCAGAAAATGCACCTTGTATCAAATGTATATTACATTGATTTAGCTGTTGCTTATTCTGACGCCATAACATCTTGCGAATGGTGGGAAAATGCGCTAATGTTTTCAGTAGAAACTTCAGAACAGGCAGTGGGGATTGCTAATCTGAATTCTGAGATATTTGTTGGATAAAGGGCTATAGGACAACAGGTATTAAAGGTATGGTCACTGTATCAATTAAGGAATGAAGAGATGAATGACACGTTAAAGATGGATGGTGAAAGATTCCTGCCATGGATGGATGATGCAGTAATTAATTATGAACACCTCCATCGCTACAGGTTTGCGAAAGAATTTGTAAAAGACAAAAAAGTATTAGATTTAGCATGCGGTGTAGGGTATGGGAGTTTTATGCTGGCAGAAGATGCTGAGGGGGTTACAGGAATAGATATAGACGAGGTTACAATAAGACATGCCTTTTCCAGATATGCATACATAAAGGAAAACCTCAAGTTTATTAAGGGTTCTGTAATTAATGTTCCTTTAGAAGATAAAAAAATATTTGATGTAATAGTTTGTTTTGAGGCTTTAGAACATATAAATGAGCATGATAAACTAATGAAAGAGACCAAAAGACTACTCAAAGAGACTGGGATTTTCATAGTTTCTACACCCAATAAATTACATTCAGACCTATCCAATTATAAGAACCCCTTCCATTTTAAAGAACTTTATTTAGATGAGTTTAGAGATCTCCTTTCCCATAATTTTAAGCAAGTGTTCCTTTACGGCCAAAAGGCTTACCCATCTTCAAATATATTCTCTTTTCATAAAGGTTCAACGGCTTCAAAAAACTTTGCGATAGAGAAGGGCAATAAAGAGTTCCGATTTTTACCCATAGAAGAGAGGATAGACAGATATCTTATAGGAATCGCTTCGGATGCTAATTTAGATCTAAATAAACTTATAGGGAGTTCTTGTCTTATAGACATTTCAGAAACCCTGTTTTACCAGATGGACAACCAGATTAAACAAAAGGATGAGCAGATTGAAGCACTCCTTAACTCTTGGAGTTGGAAGATAACAACTCCTCTCAGATGGCTGCATGCGAAGGTGATGGTGCGGAAAAGTCCAAAATAAACTCTATAAGTAAAAAGTTGCTATGCAAATACTAAGTTCTCGGAAAGCAAGATTCCTTTTATTAATATTTCCAACAGTAATATTTGTACTCATTTTCTGGATGATACTACTTTTTGTTATGGCTATGCCTTCCAGTATGAGAAAAAGTTGAAACATGTCTCTATTAACATAGTTAATTGGAACGGTTTGCATTTTATGGATGATTGTATCGAGTCAATAAAATCACAAACCTATAAAAATATAGAGATCAATATTATTGATAATGGCTCTTCAGACGGCTCGGTAGATTTCCTCAGAGAAAAACATCCAGAGATAAATCTTATAGTAAATGCACAAAATGAGGGGTTTAGCAGGGCTCATAATAAAGCTATAATAATATCTTCTGGTAAATATATTCTTCCGCTTAACTTTGACATTGTACTTGCCCCTACGTTTGTGGAAGAGATGGTCAAAGCCATTGAATCCTCCTCCGATATTGGTATCGTTTCGGGGAAGCTTTACGCTATAAAGAATGGAGAAAAGACCAATATTATCGATTCATCTGGAATTACTATGCAAGGTATGTTTCCAGCCGATAGGGGACAAAATGAGACTGACTCTAATCAGTATAATAAGCTAGAATATGTTTTTGGTGCCTCGGGTGCAGCACCACTTTTCAATCGTGACATGCTTGAGGATATCAGGCTAAACGACGAATATTTTGATGAAGACTTTTATATATATGTTGAGGATGTGGATTTGTGCTGGCGTGCACAGCTATTCGGCTGGAAAGCCATTTATACTCCATCAGCAATCGCTTATCACCATAGAGGTGTTACGAGAAAATATGATTCCGATATGAAGAAGGACTATTTACTTATTGGCTATAGGAATAGATACTGGGCACTTATTAAGAATGCACTTTTGTCAAATCTGCTCAAGAATATCTTATTGCTTTTAATCGTTGAATTGAAATTCTATGCATGGCATACACTAGAAAGAAACTATTTCATATTCAAGGTCCCATTCATGGTTTTAAAGGGTGTTTCGAGAATACTAAAGAAGCGCATTGTAATTCAGAAAAGAAGGAAAGTATCTGCTAGCTATATGGAAAATTACTTTTTTAACCATCATAAGCATATTATAAAGGAGAGATTTATGAGATTTATAAACAGAAAGAACTGGTAAGGGAGAGTTAGAATGAAGGTTGTCTTGTTATTTCCTGGAATATCCGGAATAGGGTTTAACAGCTATGGTAAAGGAATGGAAGAGTCTTGGATAAGTCATGGATTGTGTAGTATTAGCGCCTATGCCAAGAAAGAAGGTTATTCCGTGGAATTGATCGATTTACGCTGTTTAAAAAACTGGAAACATCTTGAGCATTCAATTTCTGAAAAGAAACCTGATGTGGTTGGTATAACGATGATGAGCGTGGACTATAACCCTGCAATGGAATGCATAAAAATAATTAAAAAGGTATCTCCACAAACTATTATAGCAGTAGGTGGTCCTCATCCCACTATCATGCTCGATGAAGTCGAAAAAGAAAAAAATATCGATCATATTATAACAGGAGAAGGAGAGGTATCATTTACTGAATTATTGAAAACTATTGAAAAGGGCGAGCGTTGTCCAAGAATAATTCAAGGGGTTGCTCCCGAAGAATTAGATGAACTCCCTTTTGCTGACAGGGAGCTCTTTAAAGATGTGGAATATCCTCTTCCGGTTAAAGGTTTTGACAGTCCTTTTGTCACAGTGATTGCAGGAAGAGGTTGCAGATTTAATTGCAACTACTGCCAACCAGCAGAGAGGATAATTTTCGGGAAAAAGGTTAGACGGCGCAGTCCTTTGAATATGATGCAGGAATTAAGTATTCTAAGAGAAAAGTATAATTTCAAAAGTTTGATGATTCATGATGATTGTATTACTGAAGATAAACCATGGGTGACCGAATTTTGTAGACTTTATAAAGAGAATGGTTTCGATCAGCCGTTTGCATGCCAAAGCAGGGCTGATATTATATGCCGGAATGAAGATATGGTAGCTCTTATGTCAGAAGTAGGGCTAAAAATAATGTTTATCGGATTCGAGAGTGGAAATCAACGGGTATTAAATTTTCTCCGCAAGGGAACAAAGGTGGAACATAATTTTAGAGCTGCTGAGGTTTGCAAAAAGTACGGTGTCAAGATATGGGCAAATTATATGTTGGGTATTCCAACTGAAACAAAAGAAGAGGTCATGGATACCGTTAATATGATAAAAACAATCAAACCAGATCATTATAGCCCGGCCTTCTATACACCACATCCAGGAAGTGATCTATTTACATATTGCGAGGAACATAAACTTTCCCTTATCAAAAGCCATGATAGCTATCGGAGAAATGCGACAGAGGCCAAAATTAAAGGGATAGATTATAAGTTTCTCTATCAGGCTTTAATGGAGTCAATGGGGTTAGATTTGCCTCTTAAAAGAAATCGTTTATTACTCTTCTTAGAGAGAAATACAGTACCTTTTTTCTTGCGCCACCAACGTCTTAAGTGCCTGGCCAAGAAAATCCTAATAGCTTTTGGCCTTATAAATAGGTAGTTCCAAATTTATGAAACCTCGTGTCTCAATTATAACCCCTACATATAACCATGAGAAATATATTGCCGAGTGCATTGAAAGCGTATTGAGACAGAGATATCCGAATTGGGAGATGATAATAATTGATGATGGGTCTACTGACTCTACTCCAGATATAATCCGGGGGTATGGCGATCCAAGGATAGTTTATGTCCGGAAAAAACATAAGGGCTTAGAGTTTTTGGGGGAGAATTATAACCATGCCCTTGAGAGATCAAGGGGAGATCTTATTCTCATCCTTGAGGGGGATGATTATATTCCAGAGACCAGGATCGAGAGGCAGATTCCAGTCTTTGAAGACAAGGAAATTATACTCAGCCATGGAAGGTGTGTTAACGTTCTTGATAAAAAGACTGTTGCCTATTCAAGCCTGTTTAAAAGTGATGTTTTAAGGAACCAACCAGTCGGCTCTGCCTTTAAAATCCTCCTTAATGGATTTAATATGATTGGCACACAAAGTGTTATGGTAAGAAGGTCTGCCCTTCTTGAGATAGGTGGGTTCACCCAGCCTCACTATCTTCCCCTGGTAGATTATCCGACATGGATGAAATTAGCCCTAAAGGGTTGTTTTAATTTTATCCCAGAGATACTTGGATACTGGAGGAGGCATCCGCTTTCGGTAACAATGAATAAAAGCGATCAGATCTTTAATGGATTTATCAGGTACTGTAGCGAATTTAGTGACTCCTTTGGTGATGAGCTGAACAGGCTTGGATTGAAAAAATATGTTGAAAATAGGGGGGCGATAGCATATCTTTTTTTAGGGATGACAAGACTTTCTAAAAAAGAATGGAATGAGGCATCAAGACTTATAGAGGAAAGCTGGCGGCTGAGAGAAACAGTGAGCATGCCTTTTAAAATGGTGATATCTTCTGCCCTGATTGGTGCATATATTCATCTCGATATACCGGATTATTTAATGAAAATTAGAAGATTGCTCTATCAGGTGCAAACTTTAAATTAATGAAGATTGACTGACCAGAATGAGGAGTTCATTGCATATTAGCCATAAAATAAACAGACAGGAGAACCCATGAAAGGTGTAATCCTTGCCTGTGGATTATGGACAGTGCCTTATCCATTAACAAAAGTCAGTAGCAAGCACCTTCTTCCTCTAAAATGAGGATTGCTGTTATCGGGGCCGGAGGGCAACTGGGGTCTGACCTTGTAAGGGCACTTAAAGGGTCCGATATTATCCCCTTTACGCATAGGGATATAGATATAAATGCACATGAAGCAGCGTCGGACATCTTATCTTCTGCAAGGCCGGATATAGTCATAAACAGCGCTGCATATAATCTGGTGGATGAATCAGAAGACAATCCTGAGCAGCCTTTTGCAACAAACGCATTTGCCGTAAGAAATCTGGCAAAGGTATGCGAGAGGATCGGATCTGTACTGGTGCATATTAGCACGGATTTTGTTTTTGACGGCGAGAAGGGTCATCCCTATAAAGAGACAGACCCTCCAAACCCTGTAAATCTATACGGTGTGTCAAAGCTTGCAGGAGAATATTTTACAAGGAATATATCCACCAGATATTATATCTTCAGGGTCGCAAGCCTGTTCGGTATAACCGGCTCGCGCGGTAAGGGAGGTAACTTTGTAGAGACCATGATCAAAAAGGCGGAGAAAGGAGAGCAGATAACAGTGGTTTCCGATCTTGTTATGTCTCCGACGTACACATGGGATGCAGCAATAAAGATTAATGAGGTTATAATGGGAAGGGCGCCTTTCGGTATCTATCATCTTACCAATTCAGGCAATTGCAGCTGGTATGAGTTTGCGAAGGCTATTTTTGACATGTCAGGTACGAGATGTGAGATTGAACCCAAGGCCATATCAGAGCTGGGTCTTAGGGCAAAAAGACCCCGCTTCTCCGCACTGGATAATGAAAGACTCAGGTCGGCCGGATTTGAGGACATGCGTGGATGGCGCGATGCACTTTTGGAATATCTCTCTGTAAAAGGATATATCAGGTAAGGGCTGAATTAACTATGTGTGGTATATACGGAATATATGACATAGAAGGCATGGGGAATGGATTGGATCCTGTCTTAAGGGAGATGGGCAATTCACTTTCTCACAGGGGGCCAGATGATGAAGGAGTATACTTAAACTCAAAACTCAAAACTCAAAACTCAAATGGGACACCAACTGTGGCCCTTGGGCACCGCAGGCTCTCTATTATTGACCTTGACGGCGGCCATCAGCCCATGACTAATGAGGACGGATCTGTAGTGATTGTCTTCAACGGAGAGATATATAATTTCAAGGAGCTAAGGGGCAGACTTATTAAGCAGGGGCATAGATTTAAGACAGAGTCAGATACAGAAGTAATACTCCATCAATATGAGGAGGATGGATGGAGGTGCGTGGAGCAATTTAATGGCATATTCTCCTTTTGCCTGTGGGATGAAAATAAGGCCAGCCTGCTTCTTGCCAGGGACAGGATGGGTGTAAAGCCCCTCTACTACACATGGGATAATAAGAAACTGATATTTGCATCGGAGATAAAGCCGATCCTGCTGGCCCTCAACAGGATGCCTGAGATCGACAGATCCTCCCTTTTTATGCTTATGGCTATCCAGTTTATCCCGTCACCCGGATCGATATTTAAAGGCATAGAAAAGCTTCAGCCCGGGTCAGTAATGATCTGTTGCCAGGACCGGCATTATATTGAGAACTACTGTAATCCAAGTTCCATTCTTCCCTCTGAAAGATCATCCCAGATTGATAATGTCAATGACCAGCTTACATCTTTGTTGAAGGATGCCGTGGAGAGGCAGCTTGTATCAGATGTCCCTGTCGGTGCTTTCTTGAGTGGAGGCGTTGATTCCAGCGCTATTGTGGGCTTGATGAGCAGATCGATACCAGGCAGGATAAAGACATTTTCTGTCGGGTTTGAAGGGGAGGGGCGGCATAGCGAACTAGGTTTTGCAAGGCTTGTAGCCAAACACTTTGACACAGACCATCATGAGATATCAATCGGGCCCAAGGATATTCCGGATATGATGCCAAAGGTGATCTCGTATCTTGATGATCCCATAGTTGATCCTGCCATACTTCCCACATATATGGTCTCGAGGCTTGCGTCGTCTAAGGTAAAGGTAGTACTCACAGGTGAGGGTGCAGATGAACTGTTCGGCGGATATCAGAGATACCGCCTGGATAGGATCTCCTTCTATTACCAGTTTTTACCTGAATCAATAAGAAAGGGGCTTATAGAAAAGATCGGCAGCAGGTTTCTTGACAGGAGATATATGCAGGGCCTCTCTGCAATCTCCAATCCGGTGCATTCATTAAGGCATATCGGATGGATATCGATATTGTCACATGAGGAGATAGCCGGGCTCTTCGGCGGGTACATATCTGCCAGGGAGGAATTTGAAAAGATAGCCGGATATTTTGAGCAATTCTTCACTGATTGTTCGGATGATCCTGTCAATGCCATGCTGACTGCAGACATAAGTACATGGCTTCCGGATGACCTCCTCGTTAAAGTGGACCGGATGTCTATGGCAAACTCTATTGAGGCAAGGGTCCCCTATCTTGATCATCGGATCGTGGATTTTGCCATGAGGATACCTACATCGCTGAAGATAAGGGGGAGGAGCGGGAAGGATATCCTGAAAAAAGCCCTGTCAGGAATCGTTCCGGAAGAGATATTAAAGCGGCCCAAGAAAGGGTTTGCACCGCCCATCGGAGCATGGTTTCGTGGTGAACTCAGGGAGTATATTATGGATTCCATCTCAAGGAAGGCCGTAGAGTCTATTGGTCTGTTCGACTTTAAGTTTATAGATACCATGATCAGAAGACATATGCATGGTGAGGATTTTAGTCTTCCACTGTGGGGTATCCTTACCATCCTCTTATGGAATAACAATCTCAAAGAGATGCGTAAATCGTTATGCTGATATATCTGCTTGCCTTTGTCCTTGCAACCTCTCTGTCCCTTTACGGAGTCCCACTGGCACGTGAGGCGGCTATTAAATATAAAATCATGGATTTCCCTGACAAAAGACTAAAGAAACAGAAGGAGCCTGTTCCTTATCTCGGTGGACTTGCTATATATATTTCGTTTCTCCTTACAAGTGCATTTACCTATGAATTCCGTGATGAGATCCTGGGTATAATTTTAGCAGG
>ERZ1292645.107-Hain-H14-02um-R2-107-length-38544-cov-8_pt4 | contig 13284 bp, 14 predicted proteins | sample MGYA00564401_ERZ1292645 | MGnify/ENA primary metagenome ERZ1292645 (study PRJEB36523, sample SAMEA6512644) | groundwater metagenome | collected 2019-01-09 | study: AquaDiva: Metagenomics assemblies of 32 groundwater samples | reverse complement strand
GTGTCATCTCAAAACTCATACCTTACCTGCAAATAACTATTACCATTTTTCTCAAGTTGTCCAAACTGGCTCCATCTTTCACCGCCCCCAAAAATGTTTCCGCCGATTGCAGCCCATATGCTGTCTGTAAAACTGTATCTAATCTCAGGGTTCAGCATGTAGTCTCCATCTGATATAGAGTAGAAAGAAAAGAAGGAGAGTTTTAGGGTCTGGTGCATGAGAAACTGCGTAAGCCTTATAGTAGCGAGTTGATAGAATCTCCTATCCAATGGAAACCCTGAAGGCTGATTCTCTTTATATTCAGAATAGTCATGCATGTATTCGCCATAGTATTGAATCCCTATTGTAAAATCATCCCAAAACTGCCTCTGGTAGCCGATGAGGAATATTGTCTGTGAATTCGGCACAGTATAATCCCTTCCTTTTTTATACTGCCTTGAATCATAATACCCTGTCTCAAGGCTCAAAACTCCGTCCAGCGCCCTTCCCTGAAGACTTGCGCCGTAGATAGATAGTTCAGGATAATGAAGGCTAATCTTTGTTGTGTTATTGATGTTATCAGGTATCATATATGGCTTCCGAAAATAGCCTCGGTAAAAATAAAGTGACGCATCAAAACCTTTTATATCCCTGTAAACCCTTAATGCCAATTCAGTATTTTCAAATTTTGCGGAAGGTTTTTTTCCTTCACGGTTTGTAACTAAAGGCATTGGGTCAAACATAAAGAATCTTTTTGGATCAGGGTATTTGTTTGGTTCAAAGACTGGGATGACAATAATCTCAAAGGATGCAAAATCAGGATAAACGCCGAACTTTATTCCATCAATCCCCTTTCTCAGATATTCCAGCGGCCTTCCGGAAAAGAATGCCTCGTAGTCTTTTGGAAATACATCATTTATAAAGAGCAGGTCTCCAACTCCCCATGTGATTATCTGTCTTCCGATTTTTAAATCCCATTTTTGGGCAGTGTAGTCAACATAACCCTCTCTTAATTCTAAATCTCCTTTTTCGTCAATGTGGTCATAGAGGGCGTCTGTTTTCAGGAATAACCTGAATGGCTCTTTTGAGGTGTCAAGCTTTAACTGCAACCTCTCCTCCAGCCATTTATAATCATCTCCGTCAGGATTTTCAATTGTGCTGTAGGTGTAATTCCCCTGAAGGAAGCCGTGGATTGAGGTATCAGCGCCATACACAACAGTTGGTGTTGCTGCTAAAATCAATATAATAAAAAGTATGACCACTCATTCTATCCATTTCTTGAGAGGCTTCTTTAAATACCTCTCTGTGAATACATCATCATCCAATTTTATATCGTATTCGGCTTTTTGATATGCAACCTCTGTCCTGTGCCCTGTCTTTACATCCTTCATTTGCCTTTTTGTTATTGTTGGAAAACCCTGAATATCCCTTACCTCATCTGCTGTAAAGACCTTGTATAGCTCACCGTGTCTATCATAATACTCTTCTTTTAATGGCAGGAAATTCTCTTTAGCTATCCATGAAAGCTTGTAACTAAAGTCAGCCCCTTTTTCATCCCTTGGAACACCCTTTATAACATAGGCATCCTTTTCCCCGAGTCTTTCCTCTTTTATAATGCTGTGATTATCATCTTCCACATCTCTGCCTGATACATCCTCGTATGTAAAATCCGAACCAACAAAACTGCTCCGTTTATCATTTGCAGCTATCCTTCTAACCATATTTAATGCCGGTATAAAAAGCCACCTGTCATCATTTTTTGCAGGATACTTGTAAACCATGAATGTCATATCCCTTACATCCTGCGGCTGGTAAAAGTAAATGAAATATTTCTGGTCCCCTCCTGACTCACCATAATTTTTTCTCAACATGGTTAATTCCCGTATCCTCTCTTTCCCCTCCTTTGATATGAGTCTCATCACTACCCTTGCCTTAAAATCCTTGCCGGCATAGTAGAAGGCAGATTGAGATTTTTTTATGACCTCTTCCCCTGTTAAGGCATATACAATATCCTGAGATAATACGACCATCCCAATTAGTAGTAACAGAATCTTTTTCATCTTAATCCCCTTTCTTTAAGTATATATGCCCTGAAAGCCTTGTAACAGCAGGTAGGAGGATAAGCGTAACCATTGAAGCAAATATCATAAGGGATGCAAAGAATAGCCCTACTGTAACATAAGGTGTAAGTGATGACAGAAGTAATGGCGAAAATCCTACGGCTATAACCAAAGTCATCCTGAAACCTGCCATGGCCGGCTCCTGAAAGAAACGGGTGTTTGATTCCTCAAGGCTTCCTGTTGCCAGATACAACTGTTTAATCCTGTGAAAAAAATGGATAGCAAAATCATCACCGAGTCCAAGGGCGAGGACTGCGCATACAGCAATCGGCATATCATAGTCCTTGCCGGCAAGCCCAAGTAGTCCATATGATGTCACGATGGATATAGTTATAGGAAACATGGCAAGGAGCCCTGCCAGAGGAGACCTTAATTGCAGCGCTATCAAAAGGAATACAACTATAAAACTATCTATCACTGCAAAGAGCATACCTTTGACCATTATCATCTGCCAGACCTTATTTATATAAGTCAGCCCTGACCAGCGAAGTTTTATCCCAGGAGGCAGAGGATTATCTTTTATAAAGACATTTGCCTTTTCCTCCACCTCTGCCATCTGCTGATTGTCCCCCCCTTTCATCTGAATCCAGATATTAGCCTGTCTTGCATCTATATCCAGAAAATTATCCAGGTCATCCGGGTCTCCTGAAGACTGGAATAGAAACAGCATCTGTCCGATGGCATCCTTATTATCAGGGACAGCATCGTAATCTTTATCTTCATCATGCAGGACAAAATTTATCCTCTTCACAATATCAACTACAGATGATGTTTTTCCAACAATAGGGTCTTTTTCAAGAAAGCCCTGGAGATTATCAAGATAACGCATTGCAACAGGGCTTTTGATTGCCTCAGGGGCATCCCCTTCTGCAACCAGATAAGCCATGTATGTGCCGCCAAAGAATTGGTTCATTACCTTATCTGCCCGTCGTAAGGGATGCCTTTCTTTAAACCATCTCACAGGGTTATCATTGACCTGAGTCAGTGAAATCCCATAAACCCCAATGATAAATAAAACAGAAAAACCGATTACTACCAGAATATTCCTGTTCCATGAAAAATTGCCGATGGCCTTCAATATCCTTTTTTGCCACGGATGTTTGCCCTCATGGGCAAATGTCTTTAAGAAGCCCTTCTCATTCATAAGCATGATGCTTGCCGGCACAACAGTCACAGAGAATAGCCATGCAGCGACAATGCCAAATGCTGTAAACAGTCCGAATACCCTTACAGGCGGGATGTGGGTAAGGGAAAGGGATGCAAAACCAACTGCTGTGGTAAGAGGGGCATAAAATGATGGTATATAAAGTCCTTCCATAACCTCCAGCAGTGTCTTGCGTTTATCTTTTACAGCATGATAACGGTCTGCAAATTCGCTTAAGACATGGGTGTCGTTTAAGATGGCAATCGGCATCAAAAATATTGGTATCATGGAACTCATGATGTGGACTGTGAATCCCATACCTATAAGTGCGCCCATTGCCCATATAATACTGAACATGGCATCCATCATCGGGATAAAGACAAAACCCAGTTTGCGGAGCATGATATAAAGGAGGAGCATAATCCCCAGACCTGCCATAGGCGCTGATACAGCCATCTGCATAAACATCTCATAACCAAATGTATCCTCTGCAATCGGGAGTCCTGCCATGTAAAAGGTTTGTGATTCTCCAAGTTCACTTTTAAGTATCTCCTCTACCTCTTTGCCAATCCTGTAACTCATATCCTTTTTCTCAATAGGTATATAAATAGCTGCGGCTCTCCCATCTTTAGAGACAATCTTTTCATTAAGGAATGGATTTGTGGCAATATCCCGGCGGAGTTTATCCAGTTCTTCTTTTTTTTGAGGTATTTGATGCAGGGCAGGCCTTATTTCCAATACACCTTCCCTTGCCTTGATGTTGTCTGTTGTAGTTAGGCTCACTACATCATTTGCTATTACACCTTTAATCTTAAGTATGCCTGCAATTGCCCTGTCAACCCTTGACAGCAACTCAGGGCGGTATATCCCCTTTTCATCAACAACCCCGACGACTATAAAGTCATTTATCCCAAAATCCTTTTTCACCTTGCGATAAAAGATGCGGTCAGGCTGATTATCCTCAAGCATATTTTCAGGGTCTGTATCTATCTTTATCTCTGGAAACTGGAGGGCAAAGAATGCGGTAAGGATTAAAACAATGGAGATGACTGTTTTAGGATGATCTATGGAAAAGGTAACGATGGCTCTTATAATATTTTTAACCATATTTTCTCCTGCTTACGACTGTAAAAGCGCCATTTTTTGGAAACAACTTTCCTATATTTTCGAAAAATTTATTCATTTAAAAGCCTCATGTGTTCTTTCAACATGCACTTGTCCATGACCACATCCAATCCTGCCTCCCGTGCCTTTCTTGCAGCCGCCTCATTGATAATCCCTTCCTGCATCCAGACCACGCTTGCCCTGATGGTTATGGCGTCGTCAACAACAGTAGGCACCTCCTCCGGCTTTCTAAATATGTCCACTACGTCCACATCTCCCGGCACATCCGTAAGACTCCGGTAACATTTTTTGCCGAAGACCTCTGCGCAATTGGGATTGACCGGTATGATTTCGTAGCCGTTGGCCATGAGATATTCGGCAACCCTGTAGCTTGGACGGTCTTCTTTCGGCGAAAGACCGACCACAGCGATTCTTTTTGCCTTAAGAAGAATATCTCTGATTGTTTTATCCATAACCTATTGTTAAACAAATTCTAAACCATGTCCCTGCAGGCATTAAGCAGGGGGCTGAAACAATTTCGCAAAATTACATACCCTTCACCTTCTTTAAAAGCCTGCCGCCTTCCATAAGCTGCTCCATAAGCACCTCTCTCATAAGGCCGCATGCCTTAATTATCTTTGGATTAGATACACGGCAGTATATATTTACCCCTTCCCTTCTGGAGGCCACAACCCTTCGCTGTCTCAGGATGGAAAGGTGCTGCGAGACATTTGCCTTGGGGATACCGAGTCTTTTAACAAGCTCGCCGACCGAGAGTTCGCCGTCTTTAAGGGCATAGATAATCTCCAGCCTTTTGGGATTTGCCAGCGTTTTGCAGACTTCCGCATGGAGAGAAAAAAGCTGTTTCATAGTTGCATTATTGCGAAACATTGCAACAATGTCAAGGGAAGATATCAAAAAGGCATTAACAGTTCCTTTTCCACCGAAACCAAAAAGCTGAAAGCAATTTATAAACAAAAACTGGCCGATATGGATGAACTGAAAAAATCGGTTTTGAAGAAGACGTTCGCGGGGGAATTATAGCTTTGGTTGACAATAGGTTTACAATGGAATATACTTTGGTTGACAATAGGTTTACAATATGATTACCAAAGAAAAAATACTGAAAATAGCAAAGCAAAAAGGAAAGATTAGCACAGCTGATCTATCAAAACAGTTTTCTATTTCTCGGCAGTATTTGAATCGTCTGATAAAAGAACTTGTCGGGACGGAGAAACTTATCAAACTCGGCGCTACCCGATATGCTTTTTATGTGTTGCCGGAATACGCGCAAAAGCATAAAGAAATTTTCCCCATACAATACCAGAAGACATTTAAAAACATTTTCCTTGAAGAGCATAAAGTACTTGATCAGATTGAACAAACATTCCCGCTCTTAAAGAATCTTCCTGAAAATGTGAGAAGTATTTTTACATACGCCTTTTCAGAAATGCTCAATAATGCCATTGAGCACTCCACTTCAGTCCGTATCGGAGTTGAAGTTTCTATTCAAAAGAAGATGCTCTCGTTTATTGTGAATGATTCCGGCATCGGCGTATTCAGAAATATCATGCAGAAAAGGAGATTAAAATCAGAGCTTGAAGCTATACAGGATCTTTTGAAGGGCAAGACGACGACTGCGCCAAAATCTCATTCTGGTGAAGGTATATTCTTTACCTCAAAGGCGGGTGATCTGTTTATACTTGATAGCTTTGGTCATCAACTCATCGTGAATAATGAGATACCTGATGTTTTTGTTAAAACAACAAAGGAAATGAAGCGGGGGACGAGAGTAATATTCAAATTATATATCACATCCAAACGCCATTTAAATGAATTGTTCAGGCAATACACAAAACTGACTAAAGACAGCGATTACGGATTTGATAAAACAAAGATACAAGTCAAGCTCTATACTATCGGCGATGTGCATATATCGCGCTCACAATCACGAAGGGTTCTTTCCGGTCTTGAAAAATTCAAGATTATTATATTTGATTTTGACAAGGTTCCGGTAGTTGGTCAGGCCTTTGCAGACGAGATATTCAGGGTATTCCATAATAAGCATCCGCATATCACGCTTGAAGAAGTAAATATGAATGAGGGTGTGAAATTTATGGTTGAGCGGGCTAAGAATGAAGCTAAAACATTGAGATAATTTTATGAACGAATCGGAAACACGAACCGAACTCGCATTAGGGATTATATTGATATTCCTGACTGCCTCTAAGATGAGGCTCTAACCCATCCTGTCTTTTCCTTCAACCGGCCCTTCAACTGGCCGCATGCCGCGCTTATATCCTGCCCCTTGCTTGCCCTTATAATAGAGGTATAATGATTATCCAGAAGAATCTTATGAAAGATTGATATTGCCTTATCAGACGGTCTTTTAAACTCTGCGCCGGCAAATGGGTTAAAGGGTATAAGATTTATCTTGCATCTTATACCCTTTAATAGCCGTACAAGCCTTTTTGCGTCTTCCATTGAGTCGTTAACGTCCTCTATCAATACATATTCAACGGTTATGTGCCTGTTTCTTGCCGCAGGATATTTTTTACAGGTATCGAGCAGGGCTTTTAACGGATATTTTTTATTTATCGGCATTAAACGGCTTCTCACCTCATCCGTTGTTGCATTAATGGATACTGCAAGATTTACCTTTGTTTCTTTGCCAAGTCTTTCTATCATTGGGACAATACCAGAGGTTGAAACTGTTACCCTTCTCGGCGCAAAGCCGAGGCCTTTCTGATGAGCGGCTATATTCAGAAATTTTAAAACTTCATCATAGTTTAAGAGCGGCTCTCCCATGCCCATAAGCACAAGATTAGTAATTCTCTGATCGGCAGAAACAAGACCCTGTGCCGCAAAGACCTGGTCAACCATCTCAGACGATTTAAGATTTCTTATAAACCCGCCTTTGCCTGTCATGCAAAAACCGCAATCCAAAGGACACCCCGCCTGGCTGGAAATGCAGAGTGTAAGCCTGTCTTCTTCAGGTATCAGGACACATTCAATGAAATTTTTATCTTCCAATTCAATGAGGAGTTTTATTGTCCCGTCTTTAGATTTTTCTGACGCAAAAACCTTTGGCTGGCTTATGTAGAAGTTTTCTTTGAGTTTTCCTCTTAATTCCTTTGATAGGTCTGTCATATCGTCAAAGGAACTGGCGCCTCTATTGAACACCCATACAAAAACCTGTAATGCCTTATAAGATTTTTCTCCAAGGGAGGTTAAACACTGTTCAATCTCTGTTAAGGTAAGGTCTTTTATATTTTGCATATCGCAGCAGCTGCGCCCGCAGCCCATCCTGTTGAAAACGCAGCCTGAAGATTGTATCCGCCTGTCTTTGCATCCACATCCACAACCTCTCCGCAGATAAAGAGGTTTTTAATTATCTTTGATTCCATTGTCTTTGGGTCTATCTCTTTTATTGATACGCCGCCTGCCGTAACAATCGCCTCATCTAATGGTCTATGCCTTGTTATGGCAAATCTCATGTCCTTTAAAAGATCAATTATCTCTGTCCTCTCATTTTGAGTAATCTGATGCACTTTTTTATCATGCGATATACCCGCAAGTTTTATAAAAACAGGTATCATGCTCTGGGGCAAGATGTTTTTTAACAGGTTGTCAATATTTTTATTGCCATGCTCTTTTATCTCGCGTAAAAATCTCAAATCCAGCTTTTCCTTTGATAATACAGGTTTAAGGTCGATTGAAACCTCAACTTTGCCTTTCGGAAGGCTGTCCACAATAGTCTTGCTTAGCGTAAGGATTATTGGCCCTGAAAGGCCGAAATGTGTGAACATCATTTCACCAAAGGCATCTGCAATAATCTTTCCATCAAGGCATACAGATGCAGTTACATTATTTAAGGCCAGTCCCTGAAGGTCTTTAACATAAGCCTCTTTAACCTCAAGAGGCACAAGCGCCGGCCTTATGGGTATAATCGTATGCCCCAGTCTTTTTGCCATAGCATAGCCGTCTCCTGTTGAGCCTGTCTGTGGATAAGATGCTCCGCCTGTAGCAAGTATTACTGCATCTCCGTGAAAAATACCTTTATTGGTATCAACACCAATAACCTTATTGTCTTTAGTAAGTATTTCCTTTACAGCAGTATTGGTATTTATCTTTACGCCCTGCTTATTGAGATATATTACGAGCGCTTTAACAATATCCTTTGCGCTTCCTGATAAAGGGAATATCCGTTTGCTCCTTTCCTGCACTGTCTTGACACCGATGGATTCAAAAAAATCAATGAGGTCTTCGCTGAAGAATTTTGCAAAGGCATTGATAAGAAATTTTCCTGTAGAGCCGAATGCCTCTATGAACTTATCCATCTCTTCTCCGCTGGTTAAGTTACACCTTCCTTTGCCGGTGATGGAAATCTTTATGCCCAATTGCGGCATCTTCTCAAGCAAAGCCACATCTGCGCCAAGCTCCGCAGCTCTTCCTGCTGCTATTATGCCGGCAGCGCCGCCGCCGATTATAATGACTTTTTTTGCCATTTTTAAACGAAAAAAGGATTGTGAAATTATGCACAATCCTTAAAAATAATGGTGGAGCTGAGGGGGATCGAACCCCTGACCTCAAGACTGCCAGCCTTGCGCTCTCCCAACTGAGCTACAGCCCCATTGAATTTTTATTTTTTAAAAAGTAACATCCCATTATTTTTTTGTCAACACAAAAAAACCTTGACAAGAATAGCTTTTATAAATTACCTTATAATGCGTATCTGTTTTTGGTCAATGCCCAGGTAGCTCAGTCGGTAGAGCAGAGGACTGAAAATCCTCGTGTCGGGGGTTCAATTCCCTCCTTGGGCACCACTTTATTGCCTTTCACACCCTCTCATACGGATCAAAAAGTTTTTTATATTCATCAAGCGCAAACCTGTCTGTCATGCCGGCTATGTAGTCGCATATAAGCCTTTCCTTGCCTGTGTCCTCCATCGCAGCATACACATGCGGGGGCAGAAGCTGCGGTTCATCCGAATAAACCTTAAAGAGCGCCTTCAGTAGGCGGCCTGCCTTATCTGACATTCTTATTACCCTGTGGTGGTTGTAGAGATTCTTTTTGAGGAATTTCTTTAACTCCGTGTTTTTTTTATTCATATCAGGGGAAAATCTTGCAATTGGTTCACCGACAACCCTGACATCTTCAACAGAGCCTATCTTCCTTTGTTCTATCTCTTTTAATATCTGGGTAATTAAATCAGTAACCTGCTGGTTTATTATCTGGATTATTGTCTGGGATTTGTGAACCTTAAATCCTTCTCTATGAAATTTATTTTTTATCCTCTCATAATTTTCCTGCCATAGTTCTACATCTTTGAGCTGCGCAGCATCAAGCATATCTGAAGACAGACCGTCGTCTATATCATGATTGTTGTATGCTATCTCATCCGCCGCATCAACTATCTGCGCCTCAAGGCATGGGGCTTTTTCAGGCGCGTATTCTTTCAGCACATCCGGTCTGTCATGTTCGGAACAGTGTTTTATAATCCCTTCCCGTACCTCCCATGTCAGGTTCAAACCCCTGAACCCGGGATACCTCCTTTCGAGATGCTCTGCAATCCTTAAGCTGTGCAGGTTATGCTCAAAACCGCCGCGGCCCTTCATAAGCCGGTTTAAAACATCCTCGCCTGTGTGCCCAAACGGCGGATGGCCCAGGTCATGGGCAAGGGCAATTGCCTCTGATAGGTCTTCATTTAAATTTAACGTCCTTGCAACGGTTCGGGCTATCTGGCTCACCTCTATCGTGTGCGTCAGGCGGGTTCTGTAATGGTCTCCTTCATGGTAGACAAAGACCTGGGTTTTATATTCCAGCCTGCGAAAGGCATTGCAGTGGATAATCCTGTCCCTGTCTCTCTGAAATGCTGTTCTGAACGGGTGCTCGTCTTCCTTGTGCTTGCGGCCTTTAGAATTTTTGCTGGCCATTGCGTAGGGCGCAAGTCTTTTTGTTTCTATTTCTCCGCCTGAGGCGGTTATAACTTCCATTTGACAATTTCTCCTTATGAGTTAGAATACAAATATGAAATCCAAGATTTTATCCATCCTTCTGCTTGCTGCTCACTGTTTATCGCCTGCCCTCTTTATAGCAGGCTGCTCTGTCATATCCAAAGATATAAGACGCGGAGCTGACAGAACAATAACCCTGCCTATGGTTCAGGCAAACCCTGATGCCTTCAAGGGTAAAACAGTCATCTGGGGCGGCATAATTATATCATCAAAAAATCTTGCAGACAAAACAGTTATTGAAGCGCTCCAAACCCCTTTAGATATAAGCGATAGGGTGACTGACAAAGAACTCTCCCAGGGCAGATTCCTTACAGAGAGTTCATCATATCTGGACATATTTTTATATAAAGAAGGAAAAGAGATAATCGTTGCCGGCATAATCAAAGGTATAAGTTCACAGAAGATTGGGGAACGGGATTATGCCTATCCGGTTCTGGAACCACTGCAGATGCGCGTGTTTGAACCTCAACCAGAAATAAGATATATGCCTTCACCATGGTGGCCTTATCAGTTATACAACCCATATTACCCCTTCTATCCCTATTACCAATATCCATATTACTACCCTTATTATCCGCCAAGGTAGAGCCTATTCTTGTGGACCGCAGCCATCCTTTACACTTGCCAGATACTCTGTGTATTCGTCATAGTACTCGTCCATAAAGTCCATTGGATCAACCCTGATTGTGTCAACCCCTTTTTTTTGTTTAAGAAATTCTTTGAATGTCATATGAATAATTCCAATCAACTTCTTAAATTATTATCCTCCCTGTATTGTATCGGGTCATTAACCCCGGCTTCTCTAAACCCGTTAAGCCTCAATATGCACGAATCGCATTTGCCGCAGGCAGTATTATTATCTTTGTAGCATGACCATGTCAAATGGAATGGCGCATTAAGTTCAATACCTCTTTTAACAATGGCCGACTTTTTCATGTGAATGAGCGGCGTTATTATTTCTATCTTTGTCTCCGGCTTTGTGCCGGCATCTATTGCCTTTTCAAATGTCTTATAAAAAACCTCCCTGCAGTCAGGATACCCTGAACTGTCTTCCTCAACAGCGCCGATGTAAATTTTATTAGCGCCTATTACCTCTGCCCATGATACTGCAATTGCTAAAAGATGGGCGTTTCTAAAAGGAACATAAGTGATTGGGATGTTGGGCGTGGGGCGTAGGGTGTGGACGGGGACTTCAATCCTTTCATCTGTAAGCGCAGAGCCGCCAATCTCTTTTAAATACTTCACATCAACAACAAGCCTTTTCTGAATGCCATAAAAATCTGCAATGTCTTTGAATGCCCTGAGTTCTCTTTTCTCTGTCCTCTGTCCATAATTGAGATGCAAGAACGCCATTTCATGTTCAAGATTTGCAATAGCGGCAGTAATAAGGCTGTCCATGCCGCCGCTTACGAGCGCTACGGCAAGAGGTTTGTTTTCCATTTTGTTTTCCATAAGATATTGGAGAACCCCTGCCCTCCCCCTGTCCCCCTCCATGAGGGGGATAAAGGGGGAGGGCAAGGATTCTCCCATCCCGAATCAACCCGGCTAACAGCTCTTGCAGGAAGACTTGCTTCCTTTTTTAGCCGTCTTCTTGGTTGTTTTCTTTACCGCCTTCTTCTTTGCCGCCATATCGCTTCACCTCCTTTCTGTTTATTGTTGTAAACACTTTAAAAGAACTTCCTTTTTGCCGAATCCATGACATCTTTTAAAGGCACATTTTTCTTTTCAGCTATTTTTTTGCAGTCCTCATATTCAGGTTGGTAGTTTATTGGTTTGCCGTTTTTTTGAGAAATTTTTATCCGCACCTTCCCATAAGATGTTGAGACTTGCTTCATATTCCTTTCAAGGCAATATCTGTTAACCTCATATGTCCTGACGCCAATGCTTGTGGTTTCTTCAAAGATTGTATCAATGATTGAATCTTTTTTATTTTCATGGCATAAGACCTTCAGAAGGATAGCCGGCCTGTTTTTTTTCATCAGGATTGGCGTCAGGAATACATCAAGGGCGCCTTTCTTGAAAAACCTTGTCATAAGGTAATCATATATCTGTGGATTCATATCATCAATATTGGTTTCAATCATTAGAAGTTTTTCCAGGCCGCCGCTCCCTTCCCCGGTTACAACTCTCAATATGTTTGGGATTTGTTTAAAATCCCTGTTGCCTATGCCATAGCCTATCTTTTCTATCTTCATCTGCGACATATTGCCAAAGCCTTTTGCAATTGTTTTTATTATGGCGGCCCCTGTCGGTGTTGTCAACTCTGATTCCACCAAAGACGTGGCAACAGGCACACCCCTCAAGAGTTCCAAAGCGGCTGGCGCAGGCACAGGCATTCTTCCATGCGTTGTTTCAACCCATCCGGAGCCAAGCGGCAGTGGAGAGGCATATACATTTTCCATTTCCAGTTGTTCCATGCCTATAGCAGTTCCAACTATATCCACAATAGAGTCCACTGCGCCGACTTCATGGAAATGAACCTCATCAACCTTGCAGCCGTGAACCTTTGCCTCTGCCTTCGCGAGGTTAAAGAATATGGATACGCTCAGTTCTTTAACCTTTGCAGAGAGTTTGCTTTTATTGATAAGATTTTTTATATCAGTAAAGGTTCTATGATGGCGGGATTCTTTGAATTTGACTTTGAAGCTTGTGCCTGTTATATGATGCCGCTCGGCCTTTGACGCGGATATGGAATAATCCCTGATCCGCAGTTTGGATAATTCCCTTCGCAGTGTCTTGATATCAAGACCCATATCAATCAATGCGCCAAGAACCATATCGCCGCTTATGCCTGAACAGCAGTCAAAGTATGCTGTCTTCACTTTGTCTATATCTCCTCATGTTGTATAGTTCATATACCATATTATCAGTCGGGCGTCCAAGGGCGAATTGGGTATCTGATAATTCCACCTTAACAAAG
>ERZ1292645.541-Hain-H14-02um-R2-541-length-13311-cov-5_pt1 | contig 13311 bp, 16 predicted proteins | sample MGYA00564401_ERZ1292645 | MGnify/ENA primary metagenome ERZ1292645 (study PRJEB36523, sample SAMEA6512644) | groundwater metagenome | collected 2019-01-09 | study: AquaDiva: Metagenomics assemblies of 32 groundwater samples | reverse complement strand
ATTTGGATTCGTCGGCAGTTTGTTTTTGCTTTGTTTTTTCCTGTTTTTTTTGTACAAGGGATTTTCCATATCAATCAGAGCGCCGGATGACTTTGGTAGACTGCTGGGGGCGGGAATTGTTATACTGATAGTAGTCCAGTCGCTTATCAATATGGCCGCTATGGTTGGGATTTTTCCGCTCACCGGAATCCCCTTGATTTTCGTGAGCAAGGGAGGGTCTTCTTTGATAGCGACCTTGGCCGAAGCTGGCATATTATTAAACATTTCCAAACGCAACAGAACATAAATTGCGCTAGATTATATGAAAATATTATTAACGGGAGGAGGAACAGGCGGGCATTTTTATCCGCTTATCGCGGTGATTAAAGCTTTAAACGCCGTGGCTGACCAAGAAAAAATCGCCAATCTTGAGCTTGTTTACATGGCGGAACATCCCTATGACAGAAATATTCTTCTCCAAAACGGCGTAAAATTCAAAAAAATTTATTCCGGAAAAATAAGGAGATATTTTTCTTTTCTTAATATTATTGATGCGGTCAAGTTAATTCCCGGAGTTATAAAATCGATATTGGGAATGTATTTTGATTTTCCGGATGTCGTTTTCAGCAAGGGCGGTTCGGAAAGTTTTCCGCCGGTTTTAGCCGCCAGAATTCTGGGTATTCCGATAATGATTCACGAATCGGACGTCGTTCCGGGCAAGGCCAACATTTGGTCCGGAAAATTTGCCAAAAGAATCGCCGTGTCTTTTGCCGGTTCGGCCGGATATTTTCCCAAAGCCAACGTGGCTGTCGTCGGCAATCCTGTTCGAAAAGAATTTTTCATAAGAGAAGTTCTTGGGGCGAAAGAATTTTTCAAGCTGGAAAGCGGCGCGCCCGTTATTTTTATTTTTGGCGGTTCGCAGGGAGCCAAAAATATAAACGACAATGTTTTGGATATTTTGCCGGAGCTTCTTGTTGATTATCAAATAATTCATCAGTGCGGAGAAAATAATTACAAGGAGTGTCAAGGCCGAGCGGATTTAATTTTGGAAAAATCGCCTTTCAAGAGTCGTTATCGTCTTTTTTCTTCTTTGAAATTTGACGGAATGAGAATGGCTTACGGCGCGGCGGATTTGGCGCTGTCCAGAGCCGGCAGCGGGTCAATTTTTGAAATAGCCGCTTCCGGATTGCCGAGCATAATCATCCCGCTGACGGGTTCCGCTCAAGAACACCAGCGGGAAAACGCTTATATTTACGCCAAAAGCGGAGCGGCGGTGGTGATAGAAGAACGCAATCTCAAACCGCATATATTAAAGTCCGAAATCAGCCGCCTCATTTCTAACAAAGAAGAATTGGATAAAATGTCTGAAGCGGCCAAGTTTTTCGCCAAACCGGACGCTGCCGAAAAAATCGCCCGAGAGATTATCAGATTAGCCATTGAGCATAAATAACAGAATTTTAAAATGAGTTTTTTTAAATTCAACAAAAAAATAAAAACAGAAGATTTAAAACTCTCTGATTATAATCAGATTTGGACAAAATTTTGCTTCTTAGATGAAACGGGTGTTTTAAGCGATCAACAAGAACAATATTTCACTGTTGGGATATTAAAAATGAGCCAGCCTTATTATTTGCAGAGTAAGTTATTCTTTGAAAGAAGTAAAATTAAATTTTATGATGAAATGAAATTTAATAAATTATCAAAAAATAATGTTAATTTTGCTAAAACAGCGATTGATGCTCTTTTTGAAACGAAAAGTATTAATTTTTGTTCATATTCCGTAAACACCAAGAGTGATTATTTTTTAAAAAACTTTGATAGAAATACATGGCTGGCTTACGAACAAATTACGCTTAAATTATTAGATGTCGCTCTTCATCATCAAGAAATCATTATTCTTATTGCGGATTATGTAACGACGCCTAAAAATATTCGTTTTGAAGTTGAAACAAAGAAAAAATTTAATCAAAACAAAAAACGGCTTGCTTTAGCCGGTGTCTGCCGATTTGATTCAAAATCAAACGACCTGATCCAATTAGTCGATCTTTTGATCGGCGCCATAACATACGATATTAAATTATCAAAAAAGCTGGTTGACGGATCAAAATATAAAATTGAGATTGTTAGTTATTTAAAAAGCAAACTTGGAACGGACGCTTTTGTTAAGGGATTTAAAAATTACAATTTTAATATACTTGTTGATAAAACAGATCGCCTGAATATGGCTCAAAATGAAAGAGAAAACGAAAAAGGGCTATCGTCCTAACGGTCGACGCCCTTTTCCAATACTGTATAAGCAAGTATAACAAGCGGTCGATATAAGTCAAGGGGGGGTGTGGATAATAATTAAAATAAAGATTACAATCAATAAACAGTAATATGAAATTATTTCGCAAAGTATTTAAATTTTTTGACAGGACGGAAGACAAAACCCGTTCAAAATTAAGCAAACACCCGGTGCTTTACGCCACCATTGGCGCAGTGGGGTTGGTGCTTTTGTGGCGAGGGGTTTGGATGGTGGCGGATTCGCTTTCCGTTTTTGACAATAATCCTTTCGATAAAACGAGTTTCATTGACGGAATGATATCGATAGGCGTCAGCTTTATGATACTTTTAGTTTCCGGGCTGTTCGTCTCATTTTTTATAGGGGACAGAATTATTCTTTCGGGACTAAAGAAAGAAAAGAAAATATAAGAAAAAACCAAAGAAGAGTTGGACGCGGAAATGAATGTGGTCAATAAAATGGAAGAAAAAATGGAAAAAATAGAAGAAAACATAGAAAAAATCAAAGAATCTCTCTCTGGCGGCGCTTGTCATCCGGAACCGGAAAACAAAACCGGCCAAAACAAAAATACGGATATTTATAATTAAAAATTTAAGCCGTCTTGCTGGTTAGCAAGACGGCTTTTTATTTCTAAAATAATCAACTTTATTTTTAATGGCGAGAAAAGAAATCTCCCTTATTGTTTCTTCGCTATAGTGTCTTTTTATTACTAAAAGGACTATTTTTAGGTGTGACTTATTCATTTCGTTTAAAAATTTATTCGCTCCCGCTTCGGAACTTTTAATTTGAACGAATATGTCCCCAAAGATTGTGTGAACAATATGATCAATTTTATTTTTCTCTTGCTCTGTTGTGGCCTTGGAAATTCCCTTATACCAATCAGGATTGTTTCCGTTGCCATTTTCAAGCGCCCTCATAAATCTTTCTTCAGTTTGAAAACCTTGGCTTCTTTTTGTATTTTCTAAAATTTTTAAAACGCGATGATGATTTGTTTTTGCGGGTATTTTATGATGACGCCAAATCTTTTTCTGTTTCATCCCCTCTCCTTTGAAAAAGTTTAGGATATAAATTTTCAAACAGCTCTGATATTATTTTAGCATAGTTTGTTTTAAAAATCCAGAAAATTTGTGCTAGAATAGGAGAAAGCTATGGATAAAGTCAAAAAACAAGCGGTTACTCGCTTCGCACCGTCGCCGACGGGGTTGTTTCATATCGGCTCGGCCAGGACAGCGCTGTTTAATTATCTATACGCTCGAAAACATAACGGCCGGTTTATTTTGCGGGTGGAAGACACGGACAAAAGCCGTTCCGAGAAGCAATACGAAGACGATATAACTAGCGGCTTGAAATGGCTGGGATTGGAATGGGACGAATTTCATAGACAAAGCGAAAGGACGGAGGTCTACAAAAAATATCTGCAAAAACTTTTGGACGAAGGCAGGGCTTATTTGGACGGCAAGGCCGTAAGGTTTAAAAATCCGAATAAAAAAATTGTTTTTAACGATATTATACGAGGCGAAATTGCCATGCAAACGGATGATGTCGGCGATTTTGTCATCGCCAAAGATTTAAACACTCCGCTTTATCATTTTACCGTCGTTGCGGACGATTACGACATGGGTGTTACGCATATCATAAGAGGGGAGGACCATATCTCCAATACGCCCCGCCATATTCTTTTGCAGGAAGCGCTTGGATTTAATGTTCCTCAATACGCCCATTTGCCGCTTATTTTGGGAACCGACCGCGCCAAACTTTCCAAAAGACATGGGGCAGTTTCGGTCAATGAATACAAAAAAGAAGGTTATTTGCCGGAAGCGATAATTAATTTTATCGCTTTTATTGGCTGGAATCCGGGCGGCGAAAGGGAAATTTTTTCCAAAGCGGAGCTGATTAAAGAATTTTCGCTGGAAAGAATCCAAAAGAGCGCCGGCATATTTAATATAGAAAGATTGGATTGGTATAACAGCCAATATATAAGAAAAACAGAATCGAACAAACTGGCGGAATCTCTTTTAGAATATCTGCCGGAAGACCTGCCTGCCGGACAGGCAAGCTGGAAAAAAAACGCCACAGAAAATTTTTCTTATTGGTTGAAAATCGTGGAGTTGGAAAAAAACAGAATTACAAAACTGGCGGACATAAAAGAGGGGATTGGTTATTTTTTCCAAATGCCGGAATATGAAAAAGAATTATTGTTGTGGAGGGAAGAATCAGACCTTAAAAAAACAAAAAAACAATTAGAAGAAGTTGCCAAGTTGCTGAGTGGATTAAATGAGAGTGAATTCATTGCTGATAAAATAAAATCAGCCACCTGGAACTACGCCGAAAAAGAGGGCAGAGGCAATGTCCTTTGGCCAATGAGAGTCGCTTTGACTGGTTTGGATAAGTCGCCGGACCCGTTTACCGTGGCTGGCGTTTTAGGCAAAGAAAAAACAATTAGAAGATTAAATCATGCCATTGAAAAAATTTAAAACTTTTTTCTTTATCTTGTTGTTTATTGTCGGTTATTCGCCATTTATTGGCACAACTTTCGCTTCCCCAATAGACGAATTAAAGAAAAAAATAGAAGACAGGAACGCTCAAATCAAGCAAGTTCAAGAAGAAATTGAAAAATTAAATAAAGAAATAGAAAATACGAGCAAAGAAGCCACAACCTTAAAGAGCAAAATAAAAAACCTGGAAGCCACCGGCAAAAAATTGGCGGTGGACATAAAGCTCACTCAAAATAAAATCCAATCGGCCAAGCTCAATATAGAAAAACTGAATCTCCAAATAGGCCTGAAAGCCGAAGGTATAGCCGAGAAAAAAAATTCCTTGGGGGAGTTCGTTCGGGCGATAAATGAAGCCGAATCGGCTAATGTTTTAGAAGTTTTGCTCGCAGAGAACGCTTTTTCCGACTTTTTTTCCAATATAGACCGATTGGACGCTTTTCAGAAAGAAATAAAATCAAATTTGATTGGTCTGAAGGAAGACAAGGTTGATCTGGAAGAAAAAAAGGAGGAAAGGGAAGTCTACAAAAAAAACACGGAAAAATTGAACGGCCAATATATAGATCAAAAAGAGCTGGTTGATATGAATAAAAGCAAAACTAACAAAATTTTTAACGAAACCAAAAATAAAGAGGCGACTTACAAAAGTCTCCTGGCGGACAGAGTTGCCAAACAAAAAGCGTTTGAAGACGAAATAAAAGAGTTTGAGGACCAAATTCGGCTGGAAATTGACCCTGGCGCCTTGCCCAAGGCCGGCTCGGGCGTCTTGAAGTGGCCTCTTGGCAGCATAAGAATCACTCAATATTTCGGTAATACGGCCTTCGCCACAGCTAATCCCATGCTTTACAGCGGCAATGGGCATAACGGTGTGGATTTTAAAGCCGCCATAGGAACGCCTGTAATGGCCTCCAAGGAGGGCGTGGTGGCGGGTGTGGGTAATACCGACCAGTCTTGCAATGGAGTCTCTTACGGCAAATGGGCGCTTATAAAGCATTCCAATAATCTTTCCACTTTGTACGCTCATTTGTCCATCATAAAAGTATCCAGCGGCCAGCCGGTTGAAACCGGCCAGCTTGTCGGTTATAGTGGAGACACGGGATATGCTACCGGTCCCCATTTGCATTTTGGGGTTTTTGCCAGCGAGGGAGTGGAGATTAAATCCTATAAAAGCAAAATTTGCAACACCAATATGATTTTACCGATAAAGTCAAAAAACAACGCCTATTTGAATCCATTATCATATTTGTAAATAGAAAAATGAAAACAAACAAAGGTTTTATTAAAATAATAATTATCATAATAATCGCGCTGTTTATATTGAGCTCGTTCAATATAAAAGTGGAATCAATTTTCAAGAGCAGTGTCTTTAAAGAAAATATTTCTTATCTCTGGGGTTTTGTGGGAAGCGCGATTAAATTTGTTAAGGGCCTATTGTAATGTCGCACCACAAGAGTACTTCTTGTTTTATAAATAAAACAATGTCGCAAAAGGTATATTGTGCGACATAGTAATATTATAAAAATAAACAATAAACCTCTCTCCTCTTTTTTGCAATAGCACATTTAAAGGTGTAGTATTCGCTTATGCGCGCATCATACTCAAGCATAGAGTGCTTCAGAAACTGCCCGCTGAAATACAAGTACCAGAATATAGACAAAATCAAAGCGCCAAAGAACATAGACGCCCTGTTTGGTTCGTCCATACATAGCTCCTTGAAGTTTATGTTCCAAAGAGGTCCGCTCTATCCCACGCTGGAGCAGATTGTGGACTTTTTTAGAACAACTTGGGAGCAGAAAAAACTGCCGATGGAAGATGGCGCACTGGATTCATCGGCGGAAAATGTTTATTACAAAGAAGGCATTTCCCTTTTGGAAAAATTTTACAAAAACAATCCCCCGTGGAATTACAATGTGGTGGATATGGAATCCAGGTTTGAATTTGAAATTGACGACCCCAAAACCGGCGAAAAGCACACCCTTTCCGGAATAATGGACCGGATAGACAAGAACACCGACGGCAGTTTTGAAATAATAGATTATAAGACGAAGCGGAAAATGCCCGGCCAGAAAGAGATAGACGGCGACTTGCAAATGTCCATCTACCAGCTCGGCTTGCTCAAAAAATGGCCTCATATAGCCGACAATAAGATAAAATTAAGCTTTTATTTCTTAAAACACGGAGAAAAAATTTCTACTTCCAGGACAAAAGAGCAAATGGAAGAAACGAGAAGTTTGATTTTGGAAACAATCAGGGATATAAACGAAAAAATAAAAGACAGCAACAAATTCCCTCCCACCCCGTCGCCTCTGTGCGATTGGTGCGAATACCGGCAGATGTGCCCGATGTGGAAGCATATGTATAAAAAATCTCAAAACTCAAATCTCAAATCTCAAAAAGAGGTGGAAGAAATAGTCAAAGAGTATTTCCGGCTGAAAAACCAAAACAGCAAAAACGACGACCGCTTGGACGAGTTGAAAACTTTTGTCTACGGCTTTATGGACGAGCAAAAAGTGGAGCGGGTTTTCGGCGAAGAAGGCTACTTGACCAGAACGATAAGGGAGAAAAATGTTTATGATTTGGAAAAAATCAAAGAAATTTTGAAGCCCATCGGCAAATGGGAGGACATTCTTGAGCCCGACGAGAAAAAAATGGACGAGCTCATTCCATCTTTATCCGACGAATTGAAAGAAAAAATCCTCTCTTCCACCAAAAAAAGAAAAACTATAACGCTAAACGCCAAGTTGAAGAAAATCCTAGACGACGAAGATGAGGAAAAATAAAAATGTACACGAAATGAAGAGATCGCTAAAAATCGTGTACATTTTTTATATTAAAAAATCGGGAGTTTTAGATTAAACTCCCGATTTTTCACCTGTTAAGTGTTTAAAAAAATATTAACAATAAAGCGGTAATCAAAGCTAACACCAAATATTCTATTTCTATCCAGCTCAAAATCTTTACTTTTTCTAAAATTTTTGACATTTTTCCGCCTCCTTATATTGTTCTTGCAAACAACACGGGCAAATTGTTAAGGTATGATTCTTTTTTTTCTTCAAAAAGAATGCTAACATATAATGATTAAGTTTTGCCCATATAAGAGATGTGATTCTTACCCCTAAACATCTTTCGCAAACCTCAAGCGTATCATTATCGTCAAAAAACTCTTCGCAGAAATAGTCAAAATTATTCATAAACACCTCCCCTTTCTAAAAAAGTTAAGGTACTATTTTCCTAATTCCAATTATACCACAAAAAAAGAAGACAGCATTACCAATTTTTTTGTTATGAATTTTAATTAACCATTTAACCGCAAAACTCCTGTTTAAGAAATTTTAGACAGGGGTTTTTTTACTTCAACCCTTTGCAATTGGCGGCCGGTTCGTAACCGGCTTTTTCGGCTTCTTCTTTGGTGGAAAACCAGACGCGGTTTTGCTCTTTGATGACATTGGCCGATTCACACCAGATGTAGTAATATTTTTTGCCGTTTCGGGAAGCGACAAAAATTTTTGGGGGTTGAGAAATCTTACCTAAATTCTGCTCCAGCATTTTTTTGGTAACATTTTTATTCGACGAGTTGGCGGTTATTTCCGTTGAAGTAGAGACATTTTCTATCGTAATCGGCGTTTTTTCTTCTCGGATTTTAGATAATCGGCCCAAACCGAAGCTAATGGTTGCCACCAAAATAATAATTGCAGCCAAATAAAGTTCCTTATTATTATCCTTGCAAAATTTAATCAGTTTTGGTATCATCTTCGCATTATATAGTTTTTTTGATTTTATGGCATCCGCCTTTGCTAAGAGCTTCGGCGAGATTGCTCATAATTTCACAAAAAATTAAGAAATTTTTTAGAAATTATGGCACATGTAAAAGCTGGAGGAACCAGTAAAAACTTAAGAGATTCCGGCCCTCAATACAGAGGGATTAAGCTTTCTGATGGCCAAAAGGCCAAAGCCGGTTCTATCATCGTCAGGCAAAAAGGAGTCAAGGTTTGGGCCGGGAAAAATGTCCAAATGGGCAAGGACAATACGCTTTTTTCCATAAAAGAAGGTTTGGTCAAATTCACCGACAAAAGGAAAACGAGATACGACGGAACGATTAAGAGAGTTACCGTCGCCAATGTTATCTAATTACGACTTACAACGCCAAAACATCAAGAATAAACTCTTGGTGTTTTGCCCCGCTAAGCGACGGGTAAACTTTTATGGTGTGCGCGCCCAATTCTTTGATGGGCTTTTCTATTTCAATAAATTTGGAAGGAATATCTAGATGATGCTGTTCTTTTAGAGTCTTGCTTACCTCGTCGGGGTGAATAATGGAGAAAAGATGGCCTTTTTCGTTGGCTTTAGCTTTCAGGGTAATTTTTAAGCCGATTAGTGCTTTAACGTTTTTTTCCAGAATATTTTTTTGAACTTCTTTGTCTTGCTCCGTTTGTTTTTTCAATTTCTCGGCGGAAGTAATCGCGGCCGGCGTGGCGATTTGGCCCAATTTGTTGGGCAGCAAAAAATTTCTGGCGTAGCCGTCGCTCACGTTTTTGACCTCCCCTTTCCGGCCCACGCCGGTTATGTCTTGCGATAAAATAACTTTCATAATTTTATATTATTTTTTATTTTTAATTACTTTTTCCAATTATTCACCACTTCCACCGCTTTTTCCATTTGGGGGTCGTTTTCCAATTCCAAATCTTTCTTGGTTGTTTCCACTTTGAAATCCGGTTCCAGCCCTTGGTCGGAAATAGAAACGCCGTTGGGAGTCAACCATTTGGCGATAGTGATTTTCAGCGAAGTCTGAGGAGTAATTTCAATAAGTTCCTGCACCGAACCCTTGCCGAAAGTTTTCACGCCAACTAATTTGGCCACCCCGTGCTCCTTCAAAGCTCCGGCCATAATTTCGGAAGCGGAAGCGCTGCCTTCGTTGACCAGAATCGCCAGAGAAAGATTGTTGAATATATTATAGCCCTTGCTTCTAAACAAAGTTTCTTCCTCGTTTCCGAATTTTTCCCGCGCCACTATCTTGCCAACAGGCAGAAACCAACTTGATGTTTCAACCGCCGATTCCAGAAATCCGCCCGGATTGCCTCTTAAGTCTATGATCATCTTCCCGTTGCCGGAGTAAATGAATTCTCGCAGAGCGTTTCTGAATTCATTGGTTGAGTTTCCCGAGAAGCTGTAGAGCTTTATCAGAAATATGCCGCCCGGCTTTTCTTCCGTGTCTAAAATAGGAACTATAATAGTGTCTCTTATCAAAGTTATTTCTTTGGTGGCCTCTTCTCCCTTGGGAAGAATGAGAAGTTTTACCGCTGTACCCTTTTCTCCTCTAATGAGCCGGGCCGCTTCCTCGGCTGTCATATCCAAGGTCGTTTTTTCGCCGATTTTCAAAATTTTGTCGCCCGCTTTTATGCCGGCCCGCTCCGCCGGGGTCCTTTTTAAGGGAGAAATTACCACGATACCGCCTCCCTTTACGCCTATCTCCATTCCAACGCCGCCAAAGTCCCCTCTTATCGTATCTTTAAACTCTTTGTTTTCTTGGGGCGGAAAAAATACCGAATATGGATCGCCCAGAGATTTTACCATTCCTTCTACGGCGCCCCAAACCATTTTTTGCCCGTCCAAATCTTTATTGGAAACATATTTGGAAGTTACCGCGTTCCAGGTCGTCCAAAAAGGAGAAAAATCTATTTCCGGCTGTTTGCCGGTTTCTTGATTGACTATATTGAACTTTTTTCCTTCTCGCATTTTTTGGCTTTGCCCCAGAAACAGTCCGCCATAGAATACGCCAGCAGCCGCCAAAACGCTTATAAAAACAAGCAAATATTTACTTTTTGAAAACATGGCTTTCATTTTACCTTAAAAAATATATAATGAAAATAGCGCATGATTACCACCCATAAATATAAAAATCTTATCTGGACAGATTTGGAATCTCCCGTCGTGGAAGACATCAAAATTTTGATGCAGAAATATAACATTCCGCCTATCGTGGCCGACGAGCTTTTAAAGCCGACGCTCAGGCCGAAAGTGGATATTTACGGGCATATTGTTTATCTTATTCTCCATTTTCCCATTTACGATATAAGCCGGAAGGTCAGCGAACCCTGCGAAGTTGATTTTATCTTGGGAAAAAATTTCATAATAACGGCTCATTATAAATCAATAATCCCCTTGCACGAATTAGTGAAGACTTTTGAAGTGGGGATGCTTTTGGGAGAAAGCCATTTCGCCAAAAGTCCCGGCCGACTGATGTTTTTAATCGCCAAGAAATTATATGATTACGCTTTAAGGCAATTGGAACATATTCACGCTAAAATATCAGAAATTGAAGAACGGATGTTTACCAGCCAAGAAAAAGAAATGGTCAAAGAAATTTCTTACGTCCAGAGGGACGTGCTGGAATTTCAAAGAGCCATTCACGCCCACGGCAGCGTTTTAAAGTCCTTATACGAAACAGACGATAAAATCACGGGTAAAGATTTCATTCACTATCTTAACAATATGATTTCCGAACTGGCCCGAGTGGAAAATTTGCTGGGAAACTCCAAAGAAACCATAGAGCTCTTAAGAGACACTAATGACTCTCTTCTTTCCAGCAGGACCAACGAGATTATGAAAACGCTGACGGTGATGGCTTTTGTCACTTTCCCCGCCATGTTTTTAGCCACTCTTTTTAGCATGAACACGACCTGGCTTCCGATTGTCGGACTGCCGGGAGATTTTTTCATAGTTTTATTGTTGATGACCGCCGGCGCTTTCACGGCTTTCTTGTTTTTTAAAAAGAAAAGGTGGATATAAAAAAATAAACAGGGCTGGTTTTAACCAGCCCTAATTTTAGGTGTTTTTTTATATTTTTGGAAGCTTAAAAGACTTTATTGGCTTGATATTTTTTATCCACTTCTTGTTGTTTTTTCTAAACTTATTTTCTTTTGACAAAAATGGTGGCTTTATTTCCCTTGCTTTTCCACTCGGATCAAGAAATAAAAGCATAACATAAAGAACTTCGTTGATAATCATGTTCCAATCAAAAACAGGACTCTTTCCCAGATGAATCGAATACCTGAAAACTTCCACCTTAATTATTCCTTTAATTTTTGAGATAATTTCGGTCATATCAAGAATAGAACGATTAATTTCATAAGACATATCAAGAGTCAAGTCATCTAAATAGACTGCCGCATCAAGAACCTGACAGTTAGATCCTCCATCCCCTTTTTCTTCATCTTCTTCTGTTTTTGCTATTATTCCATGAGAATAGGGCCATTCCTGCGGAGTTTCCACTTCATCAGTTCCTTTGTCATAATGGATGAGCAAAGAATTTTCATTTAAAAATTCAAGCCTGTATTTCATAAAAACTCCTTTCGCAAAAATTATAAAAGTTTTTTAAAAGGACTAGAAGTTTCTTGTTTTGACTATTTCTGTATATAATATTAATCGTATATAATAAGATAGTCAATTATGGCCAACAAATCAAAAAATTTAACGGCGAAAATGCCGCCGCAAAATCTGGAAGCGGAAAGGTCTGTCTTGGGTTCTTTGATGCTTGATTCCAAAGCCATTGACATCGTCATAGACATTCTGCGGCCGGACGATTTTTATCAAACCAAGCACAAAATTATTTACGAAGCCATGGTTGATTTGTATCAAAACAAAGAACCGATAGATATCCTGTCTCTTTCCAACCGGCTTAAAGACAAAAAAAAGCTTGATGCCGCCGGAAGTGGTTCTTATTTGACCGAATTGGTCAATTCCGTGCCGACTTCCAGCAACGTCAAGCATTACGCCGAAATTGTCCACAAAAAAAGCGTTTTAAGGGACTTGATAGAATCATCCGGACACATTCATCAGCTCGGCTACGACGAGGAAGGAGAGATTGATTCCATATTGGACGAAGCGGAAAAGAAAATTTTCAGCATTGCCAGAATGTCCACCAAACAGAGGTTTGTGAATATGAAAACGTCCATTATGGAGGCCTGGGAAAGATTTGACCGGCTCCATAAATCAAAAGGAGAATTAAGAGGCGTGCCCAGCGGATTTCCGGAGTTGGATAATCTTCTTTCCGGATTTCAAAAATCAGATTTGATTATTTTGGCGGCGAGGCCGTCTATAGGAAAATCGGCCCTGGCTTTGGACATCGCCCGCAATGTGGCCTGCAAACATAATTTGCCCGTGGGAATTTTCAGTCTGGAAATGTCCACTCAATCTCTGGTGGACAGAATGATCGCTTCCGAAGCTCATGTGGACTCTTGGAAACTGCGCACAGGCAAACTTTCCAGCGATGACGAATTCGCCAGAATCAGGGACGCGCTTGGCCGACTTTCTTTGGCGCCGATATTTATAGACGACGAATCATCAGTGAACATTATGCAGATGAGGGCAAAAGCCAGACGGCTCCAATCTGAACATGGTTTGGGATTGTTAATCGTGGATTATCTTCAATTGATGGTTCCAAGGCAAAATTCAGACAATATGGTCCAGCAGATGACCGAGATTTCCCGCTCTCTCAAGGGTTTGGCGAAAGATTTGGAGGTGCCTGTTTTGGCCATTTCCCAGCTTAATCGTTCTGTA
>ERZ1292645.139-Hain-H14-02um-R2-139-length-33855-cov-8_pt1 | contig 13387 bp, 12 predicted proteins | sample MGYA00564401_ERZ1292645 | MGnify/ENA primary metagenome ERZ1292645 (study PRJEB36523, sample SAMEA6512644) | groundwater metagenome | collected 2019-01-09 | study: AquaDiva: Metagenomics assemblies of 32 groundwater samples | reverse complement strand
GGCAGGCCGCTTGGAGAACCTGTTGCCTGGCGCGGCCCGATTGTGATGAATACACAGGAAGAATTAAAGATTGCGTTTGAAGAATATGAGCGGGGAACTTTTCTAAAACATCGATAAGGCAACACCAAAATATGCGAAATTCTCATTCAATTAAAAGATTCCCTATATCAAAATATATTTCGAAATACATCAGCCCCTCCCTAAAATTCTTTGGACGACCGAACCTTGCGGGGCCATAGATCGGCTCAAACCGCACAGTATAAATTTTTCCCACTGTCAGCTCTCTTTCAATTTTAGAACTATACCCTTCCTCTGATTTTAGAGCTATCTCGTGAACGCCGGGTTTAACCCTCAGTCTTTTTATTAGCGCAAAATGAACCCCTTCGCCTCTTTCCTCGGCAAGGTTGGATTCTTTTTCCTTTTCACCTTTTACGGATTCCTTGATTTCCTTCCCATCTACAAAAAAGGTAAAAGTATATGAATCTTCTGTTTGCCGTTTCTTAACGTGCGTTATTATAATGACATCTGCTTCTTTTTTGGAGGGTGATGCCATGTCTAAAGCGACCTCTTTGACGTCCGCCGGCGCTGCCACCTCTTTCGGGGTATGTCTGTAGCATCCTGTAAAAACCACTGCAACAACCAAAATGCCTATAAACATATATATCTTTTTCATTTAGATAGCCTCCTCTCCATGTTCAAAGGTTTTTATTCTAATCGCTTTCTCTATGTCGTAAACAAAGACCTTGCCATCTCCGGGATTGCCGGTATGGGCTGTCTTTGTGATAGTCTCAACAACCTTATCCACCAATTCATCTTTCACCATAATCTCAATTCTTACCTTCGGGATATAGTCTATAAGGTCTTCGACAACCCGATGGGGGCCATCCTTGCCCTTTTCCTTTCCAAAACCCATGCAGTCCGATACCGTCATTCCAGGGAAGCCAGGAATTTCCTGCAACGTCTTTGCCACTGCCGATAACTTGAACGGCTGTATGATCGCCTTGACTTCTTTCATGTTAAACCTCCTTTTCTTTTTATATTCCCTAAAACTCCACCCTCTTTTCCTTAAACCACCGGTAGTAGGTAGGTTGGGTCAAGCGCAGCAGACCCAACATGGTTTAATTGGTGCGCCTTGCTTCACCCACCCATCCTACATAACTGTTTTAGGATGATGCCTGTAATCAAGTTATTCGCCTTTTCCGGCAGTGTGGCTGGAATCACTTTCTGCAATAACAGGGTTTCGGCTGTGAAATATCCGGTACAGCACGGGTAAGACATACAGTGTAAGGGACGTTGATGAAAGTATTCCGCCTATTACCACTGTTGCAAGTGGCCTCTGTACCTCTGCCCCTGTCCCTGTGGCCAGTGCCATAGGAATGAAGCCCATCGAAGCCACGAGGGCCGTCATTAGCACCGGACGGAGCCGGGACATGGCTCCGGTCAGGACAGCCTCATCCAGTTTTTTTCCTTCGGAGCGGAGTTTGTTAATAAACAATATCATAACAAGGCCGTTCAGCACTGCCACCCCTGATAATGCGATAAACCCTACCCCAGCAGAGATTGATAAAGGGATGCCCCGCAGCCAGAGGGCTGCTACTCCGCCAGTCATGGCAAAAGGGACGCCTGTAAAGACCAGAAGGGCGTCTTTCACAGTCCCGAAGGTCATAAACAGGAGGATGAATATAAGGAGGAGCGCGATGGGGACCACTATACGCAAACGTTTTGCCGCTGAGATCATCTGCTCAAACTGGCCTCCCCAGGCTGTCCAGTAGCCTGCCGGGATAGAGACACTCAGGCTGAGGGCCTTTTGCGCATCCTCCACAAATGACCCGATGTCCCGGCCCCTTACATTTGCTGTTACCACAACCCGCCGCTTGCCGTTCTCCCTGCTTATCTGATTCGGCCCCTGTTCAATGACAACCTCTGCGACAGCGCCGAGAGGGATGTATGCAGGGCGAGGCTCGAAGCCTGAAAGTCCGGCGTTCTGAGGAATTAGTATGGGTATGCGCTTCAGAGCCTCCATATCGTTGCGCTTATGTTCCGGCAGACGGACTATCAGATCGAACCGCCTATCTCCCTCGAAGACCTTACCTGCGCTCTTTCCTCCGACGGCTACTTCAATCACTTCCTGGACGTCGGAGACATTAAGGCCGTAACGGGACATCTCGCCCTTGTTCATTTTAATGGTCATTACAGGAAGTCCTGTGACCTGTTCAACCTTGACGTCCGATGCTCCCGGCACCTTTTCAAGGGCGCGGGAGATATCTTTCCCGACGGCAAGCAGAGTATCCATATTGTCTCCAAAGACTTTAACCGCCACATCGCTTCTGACCCCTGCTATAAGTTCGTTGAAGCGCATCTGGATAGGCTGTGTCAGCTCATAATTATTGCCTGGGACCTTTCTGATTGTCTCCTCTATAGTGTGAACGAGCTCGCTCTTGGGTTTGCGCGGGTCGGGCCACTCTGACCTTGGTTTAAGCATTATGAAGTTATCGGCAACACTGGGAGGCATCGGGTCGGTGGCTATGTCAGCCGTTCCGATCTTTGCAAAGACGGTATCGACCTCAGGGATTTCCTTTATCTTCTTTTCGAGCAGGTGCTGCATTTCTACGGCTTGGGTAAGGCTTGTGCCGGGTATGCGCAAGGCATGAAGCGCAAAATCGCCCTCGTCAAGACTTGGGATAAATTCGCTCCCCATCTTTCCGGCAAGAAGTCCGCTCAGGATGACGGCAACCGCCGCAAATATGACCATTGCCGGCCTATATCGCATGGCAAAGCCCAGAGTTGGGAGATATATCCTTTGGGCTGTCCGCATTAGGATATTCTGTTTTTCTGAAAGCTTTCCAGTAAGGAATATGGCCACAGCCGCTGGGACAAAGGTTATGGATAGCACGGAAGCCCCCAGGAGGGCGGCGATAACAGTGAACGCCATCGGATAGAACATCTTCCCCTCCACGCCTGTCAAGGTCAGTATCGGGACGTAAACGATCATGATGATAATCTCGCCGAACATCGTCGCCTTTCTGACCTCCTTGGAGGCGTCGAAGACGACATCGAAACGTTCTGCGCTTGTGAGGCGCCGGCTGAGGCGATGCTGCTCTTCGGAAAGCCGCCGGATGCAGTTCTCCACGATGATTACAGCCCCGTCCACTATGATCCCGAAATCCAGAGCGCCGAGACTCATAAGATTTGCGCTTACCCTGTTCTCGACCATCCCGGTAATCGTAAACAGCATTGATACCGGGATAACAAGGGCCGTAACAATGGCGGCCCTGAAATTTCCCAGAAAAAGAAACAGGATGACGATTACAAGGAGGGCTCCCTCTACAAGATTTTTCTTTACGGTATATATAGCCTTATCAACCAGTGTAGTACGGTCATAGACAGTCTTGGCAATGATCCCCTCCGGCAGGGTGTTATTTATCATGGACATCTTTCCGGCAACCCGCTGTGAGACGGTACGGCTGTTCTCGCCTATCAGCATGAATACTGTCCCAAGAACTGTTTCCTTCCCGTCTTTGGTTGCCGCCCCAGTGCGCAGTTCCTTTCCTATTCCGACATTCGCGATATTTTTGATATAAACCGGCGTGCCGTTGTGGTTGCCGACGATAATGTTCCTTATGTCATCCATGTTCATGACCTGTCCGGGGACGCGGATCAGATACTGCTCACCGCTCTTCTCTATATATCCGGCGCCTATATTGGAGTTGTTGCTGGCAAGGGCATTGAGGACATCCCTGAATGTCAGGCCATGGGCGATAAGTTTTTCAGGGTCAGGGGTAACATGGAACTGCCTTTCATAACCACCGATGCTGTTTACCTCTGTTACCCCAGGGACATTGCGGAGCTGAGGCTTGATGATCCAGTCCTGAATGGTCCGCAGATCGGCAGGGGTATATTCCATGCCGTCAGGCTTGCGCGCCCCTTCTATGGCCTCCACAGACCACATGAATATTTCACCGAGGCCTGTTGTTATCGGTCCCATAGTCGGTTCAATGCCGGACGGAAGGTTGGCTTTGGCCCCCTGTATTCTCTCATTAACAAGCTGTCGGGCGAAATATATGTCTGTGCCGTCTTCAAATATGACGGTTACCTGAGAGAGGCCGTAGCGGGATATGGAGCGCGTCTCTTTAAGTCCCGGCAGTCCTGCAAGAACGGTTTCCACCGGGAACGTTATCCGCTGCTCCGCTTCCAAAGGCGAGAAGCCGAGAGCTTCGCTGTTGACCTGCACCTGGACATTGGTTATATCCGGCACAGCGTCAATGGGAAGCCGCTGATAGTTGTATATGCCCAAAATTGCTGCCGCCAACGTGCCCATTATGATAAACCACCGGTGACGGATGGAAAATTTCAATATATGTTCAATCATGTTAATCTCCTATGTCTATTAGTGGTCGTGAGTAGCCCCGGCCTTGCCGATATCCGCCTTGACTATGAAGCTGTTATGCGAGGCATATTTTTCCCCTGGAGACAGCCCGCTCAATATCTCAACATGCTGTCCGTCGCTCCTTCCAAGCTCCAGAGGTCTTGCCTCGAATAGATTCCCATAACGGACAAAGACAACTGACCAGTCACGGAAGGTCTGTATAGCCTCAACTGACACGGCTATCGGCGCCGTTTTCTCCTCCCGGATTACCTCTACTGTCACAAAAAGCCCAGGGCGCCACTCTCCTTTCGGGTTAGGGATATCCACGTGTGCCTTGGCAGATCTGGTCTGCTTACCCACCAGCGGGCCTATATACGATACCTTTCCAGTTGATTTGAGCCCCACGGCGGCAGCCTCCACGTTTACCCTCTGGCCTACCCTGACTGTGCCCAGGTCCTTTGTATACACGGTTATCTCGCCCCAGACAGTGGAAAGGTCAGCTACAACGAACATATCAAAGTCTTCCTTAATGGCCTCGCCGAGGGAGATGTTTTTTTCTATGACCACGCCGTCTAACGGAGCCCTGATCTCATATCGCGTAAGTGTTTTATTGCTGAACGGGACCCTGACCTCGTGTTGTATGACATTGCCTTCCGGCTCTACGGACAGCGCCTTGATCTCCCCGGCCGAAATTCCCAGAGACACAAGCTTTTGAAGGGCTACCTGTTTTGAGATTTCAGCCTCTTCAAGATTATGCCTGCTTGCAAAGTAGTCCTCTTCCGGGGATATCTTTTTTTTCCAGAGTCCTTCCTCACGCACAAAAGAAGACTGGGCGAAATGGAGGCGGTGGACCGATTCAATATACTCCCTCTTCGCCTCTGCCAGTTCGCGGCTATCAATGACGGCAACAACCTCTCCCTTTCTCACCCTGTCCCCCAGGTTCTTGCGGACCTCTGTAACAACTCCTGATAATCGCGGGACGATATGGGCAACCCTGTTTTTGTTAAGGACAATCTCTCCTGGCAGCTCCAGAGTGGTTCTGATTGAGGCAGGGCCCGCTGTCTTTATTTCGATGCCGGCGGCTGCCGCTACCTCCGGTGCCATCTCAACCCTGCCTTCGAGCTGGGAATATTCCCATTTGAATTTCTTTCCCCTGTACCCGGCGAATATCTTCACATCAAAAGAATGCGGCTCTTCCACCACTTTATCGCCGCGGAGGTAGTCACCTTCTTTCCTGAACAATATTTTGTCAACCCTGCCTCCGAGCCGCTGCAGCTCAATTGTCAGCTTCACCTCTTCAGGATTTACCTTGTTCTCTTTATCATAGGCATAGACCCTGAACTGTGGAGGGACCCCCTTTTCGTATATAGTTACCTCTATTTTGAAATCACCGTCGGAAAGGAGCCTGCCGCCGTGGGGGCCTCTCACGGTCTTTTCTTCCGCATTACCTGCATCTTCAACCGATGGTTTATCCGTGCGCGTAATAAACAACGCAGCAGCGAGCCCCGCTATGATGACAGCGGTTATCATAATTATATTTTTTACATTCATCTTAATCTTCTCCTTTTACTTTTGTTCACTCGCGGTTCTTTTTGCAATAACCGGTTCTCCAATCAATTGTTCCACATTGGCAACAGAGAGATGATAGTCTGTCAATGCCCTGATGTATTGAACTCTGACATCGAATAATGTCCGCTGGGCATCCAGTACATCCAGATAGCCAAACTTCCCCATGCGGTACCCTTCCATCGTTGCATCGTAAGCGCTTTGCGCTCCCGGCAGCGCAATATCTTTGAGGGTCTTGACTTCAACATAAGCCGCAGAAAGCGACTTGAAGGCTTCGGCAAGGAGGGCCGCAGCATTTACCTCGGCAGCCCGCCGTTCTTCCTCAGCCTTTGAAAGCAAAAGTCGTGATTCAATCATCCCGCCCTGATTACGGTTAAATATCGGAAGCGGTATGCTTACACCGAAGACGGCGGAATTTTCATCATAGCCGGTAAACCTTCTGTATCCGGCGTTTACTGTTATATCAGGGGCAGCCTTTGACTTTTCCATTTCTATAATAGCCTTGCGCCGTGATATCTCCGCGAAACGGAGAATGACATCAGGGTTATTGGTCAGACGCGCGGTCAGTTGTTCAAAAGGGGGAACAGGCGCTATATCTTCTTCCATATCTCCGACTGCTGTTTTAAAACGCGGGCTAATACTTCCCCAGATTGATGAGAGGCTCTTCCGGGCTGAGGCCAATTCCAGCTTGGCACGCTCCTGTTCGACCATGACGAGAGAAAGGGCAACCTTCGCCTTTGTCTCTTCAACAGGGGACACCTTTCCTGCCAGTACCCTTTCGGAAACTGTTTTTACAAACTGTTTGGCAAGTCCCGCCATCTCTTCAGCAATGGCCAACTTTTGCTGGGCGCTTAAGGTCTTTATAAACGTCTTAGATACCCCTGTTAATACCTCTATGCGTTTTCTTTCGTAATCCTTTTCCGCAAGGTCTTGAGAGAGATGGGCCACGTGAGTCCTTGCAGACCTTTTCCCTCCAAGCTCTATCAACTGACTGATCTGTATGGTGGTCTGGCCTCCGCCGGTAATCTCCTTTGCCCCTCCGATATTTTCATACAGAGCGCTCAATTCGGGATTTGGAAGAAGCCCGGATTGGATGACCCTTCCCTCCGCTACGCGTCTCTCCACGGAAAATGCGGCCAGTTCCGGATTTTTATCAAGCGCAAGCGCAACAGCGTCAGCAAGAGTAATATGCCCCTCCGGTTCTTCGGTTTTGAAAGATATTTGCGCCTTTTCCTTCAAAGAAGTAGAAGTCGCCTCCGACCAAGCGGTATGAATATTGAAGGCGGCAAATTCAGTGAATGTCGATAGCGCCGCAAAAGCGAGGAGTATTAATATTGTTTTTAATTGCATGAAAACCTCCGAAACAAATCTTTTTAGTCCATTTGTAGTGCATAGTCCAGTTGGCAAATGAACACAAAGCCGTAATCCCAAAAAATAAAAACTATTGGCGATTGAATGGTTTAGGATGTATCAGATTAACAAAACGGTTGTGTGAATAGAAGGATGTGTGGAGTCAATTCCTGTATGCGGTTTCGAAAGGAAAGCTGCTGAAGATGGCGCCCTGGGTAACTGCGGGTTCCATGATATTGCCAAAGGGGCAAAGCTTTTGGAATTATCAGTGTTTTTTCTTGATGTGGTGACTATTAATTCCTCATCAGAGATGTGGAATTCATGGTCGAGACTATGTTGATGCAGAGTGTCGTTAGATGGATGTGTGTAGGACGGCGGATTATATCCATGTCCATGCTTGCCTTCTGCATCTGATTTGCTATTTTTTTCGTGGTGAAGGGTAAAATGTAACTCTCCATGTTCAAAGTTTAATGATACCCCATGTATCTCATCTTCTATAACATTCAAAAATGCCGGTGCGAATAATAATGAGTCTTTTGCCCATGATAGCGGCAGAATGGATATAAACAGCCAAACCAGCACCTTTTGTATTCTGTTTCGTTTGGGCATCGTATCCTCTTATCTGAACTGCTTCATGAATCAACTTAAGAACATCTTAATATAATAAACTTTGGCATGTCAACTCTTTTTGTAGAATACTCTTTGGTTAAAATTGCAAAACCATGCGGGGTGTGTTAATTTTACAACCTATGAAGATAGTGGATTCTTTAACCATGAGGCGGATTGACGAAACTGCCATAAAGAGATATGGCATACCCGGGCTTGTGCTTATGGAGAATGCAGGCAGGGGGGTAGCTGAGATTATTGATAGGGAATTTGTCAATCTCAAAGGCAAAAATGTTTCTATCTTTGCAGGCAAAGGTAATAACGGCGGCGATGGGTTTGTTATAGCAAGGCATTTGTGGAATAAGGGTTTTAAGATTATTGTTTATCTGCTTGCAAAAAAAACGGATGTAAAGGGCGACGCGAAGGTAAATCTGAATATATGGGGCAGGATGGGTGGAGAGGTAATAGAGATTTTGTCAATAAGAGGGGTTGAAAAATATAGAAGCAATATAAGGCACTCTGCTTTGATTGTAGATGCAATCTTTGGCACAGGGCTTTCATCTCCTGTAAAGGGGATTCATCAAAAGGTGATAGGTTTTATAAACAACTTGAATAAACCGGTTGTTTCAGTTGATATTCCATCTGGCCTTGATGTCTCAAATGGCAGGGTTCTTGGCAGTTGTGTAAAGGCAACAATTACAGCAACAATGGCAATTTCAAAGATAGGGCTTCTGATATATCCTGGCGCTGATTATGCAGGAAGGGTTGAGACAGTTGACATCGGTATGCCGGCAGAACTGCTAAAAGACGAGAGGATACAATGGGAGCTTCTTGATTTTGAAGGCATTAAAAAACTTTTGAGGCCGAGGCGCGGCAATAGCCATAAAGGGAGTTTTGGCCATGTCTTTGTTCTGGCTGGTTCTACGGGCAAGACAGGCGCCGCTGCCATGACATCTGTTGGCGCAATGAGAGCAGGGGCTGGCCTTGTTACTCTGGGTATTCCAAAAAGCCTGAATCCAATTATGGCAAAAAAACTTACAGAGGTTATGACATTGCCGTTACCGGAATCCCCCATACATCCCCCTTTATCAAAGGGGGAAACAGGGGGATTTTCAGGAATACTCGGCTATGAAGCATTTCAGGACATAATCTCATTTTCAAAAGACAAAGATGTTTTTATTATTGGCCCCGGACTTACAGTCTCAGAGCCTGTGAAGAAGCTTGTTTTAAGGCTTATAATGGAATCTAAAATTCCTTTGGTCATTGATGCAGATGCTGTAAATTGCCTGGCTGGCGATGTGAGGATTTTAAAAAAAGCAAAGGCGCCAATTATTATTACTCCGCATCCCGGAGAGATGGCAAGGCTTGTTGGTATGACAGCAAAGGATGTTCAGGAAGACAGGATTGGTATAGCAGAAAGATTTGCAAAGGAAAATAAGGTTATTGTTGTGTTAAAGGGTGCAAGAACAGTTATAGCGGAACACTCTGGAAAAATTTTTATAAATTCCACAGGGAATCCCGGCATGGCAACAGCAGGGACAGGCGATATACTTTCCGGCATGATAGGCGGTTTTATAGCGCAGGGTTACAGCCCTATTGATGCCGCAAGGATAGGAGTATATCTGCATGGCTTGGCAGGAGATGAGTCGGCAAAGAAAAAGGGGCAGATTGGCATGATGGCAACGGATATGCTGGATGTTTTGCCGGAATTGATTACACGGATTATTTTAGACGAGTTTCAAATTGAGCGATAAAAAAATCTTCAATACATCCTCCCCTGAAGAGACCGTTGAGTTGGGGAGGCAAATTGGAAAAGGGCTTAAAGCCGGCGCTGTGGCGGCGCTTATCGGAGAGCTTGGCGCCGGCAAGACATCATTTACGCAGGGCATTGCAGAAGGGCTTGACGTAACATCCTATGTCAAGAGCCCTTCATTTGCAATCGTGAATGAATATAAAGGCAGGCTGCCTGTTTATCACATAGACCTTTACCGTCTCGGCGATATAAATGAGATACGCGAACTCGGCATAGAGGAATATTTCTATAGTGACGGAGTTACTATCGTAGAATGGGCAGAAAAGGCCATTCCGCTTTTACCGGCAAGCTATCTGTTGGTAAGATTTTTTTATACAGGGGAAAAGACGAGGAAGATAGAAGTAACACAACCATAGTATTTTTTTATTGACAAAAACTACCATAATAGCTATCTTGATGTCAAGTAGCTATATTATGGAGGTACTATGAAAACTATGACTGCCAGGGATTTAAAAAATCATACCGGTGAAGTAATGAAGGCTATTGCAAAGAGAGAGGAAGTTGTCATAACGTTCAGGGGAAGGCCTGCTGCGGTTATACTCCCTTTCGAAGAGACTAAGAAAAAGGCGCGTATGGAAATAAGACCTTTTGAAGAGGCATGGGAAGATATAGAAGATGCTTTAAAAAGGACAAAACCGGCGTTTAGATCATGGCAGGAAGGCATACAATGGTCAAGAAAGCGGATGTAGCCGTCATTGACAGCAATGTCTTTATCATAGACCTGCGATACCAAGGCGACAGAAACTTTGCCGTCAACAGCAGATTCCTGAAGCTGGTCGCTGCAAGGCGGTGCGGCGTTGTATCTCTTGTCAATCTTCTTGAGATAGTTGGGATATTATCCTTTAACCTGAATGAGAGACAGTTGCTGGAGTTCTACGGATACTTTCCACGCAGATACAATATAGAGGTAGTTTCGTCCATCTCCCTTGATGCCCATCTGCCTGAGTTGAAAATAAAAGATATTATGGATGCCATGACGCTCAAAGCAAGTTTCGGCGATGCCCTGACCATCGCTTCAGTGGCATCGTATATTCCCCATGCCTCGTATTTTGTGACATGGGATAAGGAGCATTTTAGCGGAAAGATGAACGCAGAGGTTGTAACGCCGGCGGAATTTTTGAGACGGTGATATAATTATTTGTTAATCACATAAATGGAGGCCTTCATGCAGGAATTTGATATTGTTGTAATCGGCGGCGGGCCGGGCGGATATGTGGGCGCAATAAGGGCGGCGCAGCTTGGCGCAAAAGTAGCGCTTATTGAAAAGGATGCGCTTGGAGGAACCTGTCTTAACAGAGGCTGCATCCCCACAAAGGCGCTTTATTATTCAGCAAAGACAATTTCCACTGTCAAAAAGGCCGCTGAATTTGGCGTAAATACAGGCGAGGTGGCCTTTGATATTGCAAAGGCTGTTGATAGAAAAGATGATGTTGTAAAAAAACTTGTGGGAGGCGTTGGCCAGCTTCTCAAAGGAAACGGCGTTGCTGTCATAAACGGAACCGGCTCTATTGAAACAATCGGTAAGGTCAAGGTTGAGAAAAAAGACGGCACAACAGAGGTTACCACTGCAAAGAATATCATCATAGCTACAGGTTCCGAGCCAGCAATGATACCGGCATTTAATATTGATAGGGATAATGTAATTACATCCACAGAGGCATTGAATCTTAAAAAACTTCCAAAGAGCATTTTGATAATCGGCGGCGGTGTGATGGGGTGCGAGTTTGCGAATATATTTGTAAAGTTCGGCAGTTCTGTAAAGGTTGTGGAACTTCTCCCGACAATACTTTCAACAGAGGATAAGCAGGTTGTGAGGATTATTGCAAAGGCATTTAAGGATGCAGGCATTGAGGTATACACAGAGGCAAGCGTGGAAGGTGTTGAGGTAACAGCCGATGGCGGCGTTAAGACAAGACTTAAGGACGGTAAAGAATTTTTGACCGAAAAGGTTCTTGTTACAATCGGGAGGAGTTTTAATTCCACAGGCATGGGGCTTGAAAAGGCTGGGGTGGAGGTTGAAAAAGGGCGCATAAAGGTAAATGATAAGATGGAGACAAATGTAAAGGGGATATATGCTATCGGCGATGTTACAGGGCAGATGCTCCTTGCGCATGTTGCAAGCGTGGGCGCAATTGTTGCTGTTGAAAATTCGCTCGGCAAAGAAAAGTGGATGGATTATTCGGCAGTGCCGGGCGGCATATTCACAGACCCTGAGATTGCAAGCGTTGGGCTCAGGGAAAAAGATGCAGAGGCAAAGGGGATTAAGATAACTGTAGGCAGATTTCCTTATGCTGCAAGCGGAAAGGCGCTTACCATGGGAGAGACAGAGGGATTTATGCAGATTATTACCGAAGAGGGAACAGACAGGGTTCTTGGCGCAACAATCGTGGGCGCGCATGCAACAGATTTGATAGGCGAGGTGGCGATAGTGGTAAAAGGCGGCGGCAAGCTAAAGCATATAACAGAGACAATCCACGCCCATCCGACCTTGCCGGAGATTATTCTGGAGGCGGCAGAGGATGTGCATGGGATGGCGATACACAAGATAGGAAGGAGAAAATAATGGCTCTCATCGTTCAGAAATACGGCGGAACGTCAGTCGGCAATGTGGAGAGGATACGGAATGTTGCCATAAGGGTTGCGCAGACAAAAAAGAAAGGGCATAAGGTTGTAGTGGCTGTATCTGCCATGTCCGGTGAGACAAACAAACTGGTTGACCTTGCAAATCAGATGAAGGAGTTTCCTATAGGCAGAGAATACGATATGGTAGTGTCAACCGGGGAGCAGGTTACAATCGGGCTTCTGGCGCTGGCGCTTCAGGATTTGGGTTTTGGCGCAAAATCGTTTCTCGGCCATCAGGTGCCGATAATAACAGACAGCGCATTCGGCAAAGCAAGGATTGAGGAGATAGAAACCGGCGCTATATTGTCCGAACTTAAAAAAGGAAATATTGTTGTGGTTGCCGGATTTCAGGGTGTTGATAAGGAAGGGAATATAACAACACTCGGCAGAGGCGGCTCTGATACAACCGCAGTCGCCCTTGCCGCTGCGCTTAAGGCGGATGTGTGCGAGATATACACGGATGTGGAAGGTGTTTACACGACAGACCCGAATATCTGTCCTGACGCGAGGAAGCTGAAAAAGGTCTCTTACGATGAGATGCTTGAGATGGCAAGTCTCGGCGCAAAGGTGTTACAGACAAGGTCTGTTGAATTCGCAAAGAAATATAATGTCCCGATGATGGTAAAGTCGTCTTTTACCGATGCAGAAGGGACGCTTGTCACAAAGGAGGATAAGGATATGGAGAAGGTGATAGTTTCAGGCGTTACTTACAATAAAGATGAGGCGAAGATAACTGTTGCAAAGGTGCCGGATAGGCCAGGGATTGCGGCAAGGCTCTTTGCCCCGCTTACGAAGGCAAATATAAATGTGGATATGATTGTGCAGAATGTGAGCCACGACAGTCATACGGATTTGACTTTCACCGTGTCAAAGGCGGATTTTAAGAAGGCATTGCAGCTGGTGGAAAAAACCGCCAAAGAGATGAAGGCAGGCAAGGTGCTTTCCGATATAAATATTGCAAAGGTGTCTATTGTGGGCGCAGGCATGAGGAGCCATGCAGGCGTTGCTTCAAAGATGTTTGAGACTATGGCGAAGGAAGGTATCAACATCCAGATGATTTCAAC
>ERZ1292645.540-Hain-H14-02um-R2-540-length-13404-cov-4_pt1 | contig 13404 bp, 15 predicted proteins | sample MGYA00564401_ERZ1292645 | MGnify/ENA primary metagenome ERZ1292645 (study PRJEB36523, sample SAMEA6512644) | groundwater metagenome | collected 2019-01-09 | study: AquaDiva: Metagenomics assemblies of 32 groundwater samples | reverse complement strand
GTCAAAGATAGGGAGATTTACAAAGACAAGAGAAAACCGGGAAGCGTTTCCGCTCCCCGGTCGTTGTACGCATTGCGCGTACGAATGTGCTGTTTACTTCTTGTCAGTCATGGGCTGTTTGAACATGTCGGCACCCATGATGAATTGCTGGCCCGAAGGAATCATCATCACCTGAACGTTTGGAGCGAGCTTGCTCGCGAACAGGTACTGAATGTACGTCGGTGTGATGGATTCGGCGAGCTTGCGATTTGCCTCAGCCTGCTTCAGTGCGACGTCCAGAATGGCTTGACCCTGACCGCGCGCCTCCTCGATTTTTTGGCTAGCTTTGTGTTTCTCGGCTGCCACCTTTTCTTTTTCGGCGAGTGCGAGTTGCGTGTTGGCTTGTTTTTCTTCGATTGCGTCCTGGAATTTCTTCGAGAACGAAATGTTGTCCACGAGCAAATCCTGAACCGCAATTGAATGCGTCTTGAGCTCTTCGGTCAGTCGTTCGCGCACCTTCTTGCGAATGTCCTCGCGCTTCGGCGCAACTTCGACGCTGGTGTACTTCACAGTTTCGTCCTTAAACGCCTGCAGGACACGAGGACGTACGAGAATGTCGAAGTAATTCGCGCCAACGTCACGATAAAGCTCCTGAATGTATTTCGGCGATACTTGCACGTTAATGGTGGCATCGACGAACACATCTTGTGTTTCGTTACTGAAAGACGCGAGCTTCTGAAACTTGTGCCCCTGCACCTGTACCGACGCATTGTGTAGATCTTGCCACGGCGCGACCCATTGCAGGCCTTCATCGCGCTGTCCGGTGATGCCTCCAAACGTGTAGACGATGCCGACATGCCCAGCAGGAACTTGGTACGGCATGTTCAGAACCGAAACTCCAAGAACCAGGACCGCCGTGACAATTGCCACCGCGGCCTTGAATCGGTCGAACAGTTCCGACAGGAAGTGCTTCAACGCGTACCAAGCAATGGCTGCAATTGCGATAATGATAATGACACTCGTGACGTAACCCATCGTGTTTCCTTTCTATGACAACGTACGACCGCAATAACCCTTGCGGAATGGGCCTACCTAAACCTCAATTTCAGGGTAAGTTCTGCAGTGAAGCTAGCACGGGCTTGATTTTTTGTCAATAGGCTGTCGTGGTAGAAGTACCCTGACCGGGCGGGCCGCCGACGTAGGGGGAGTTGGAGAGATACAGAGAATCAAAGAGTTCGCGCATTACGTTTACCGCCTGCGAGCCGGAACCTTCGGGTCCTCGCTCCAACACGACTGAAAACGCATATTGCGGATTCTCGTATGGAAAGAATCCAATTACCCACGAATTGTCATATTGGTTGCGCGTCCCCGTCTGCGCCGTGCCGGTCTTCGCCGCTACAGTTACATACGGCAGGTTAAGCGCTCCCGCGAGTGCTCGCGTAACCGCCCTGCGCATTCCCTCTCGCACAACCTTGAGTGCAGACGCGTCTGCTCCAACAGTTGAAAATTCCGGAGTTTTATCCGCAATTTTATCCGCAATAAGAGTAGGCGTAAAAAGTTTTCCGCCGTTGGCCACAGCCGCAGTCGCACGCGCCATCTGTATCGGCGTTACCTGCATTGAGTACTGCCCAATAGCCGTGAAATATGTGTCGCCGAGATACCAAGTCTCGTTGAAAACTCTTTTTTTCCACTCCGGAGTCGGCAAGAGACCAGCCGCCTCTCCTGGTAAATCTATTCCTGTTTGTTCTCCCAATCCGAATTGCCGATACCAATAGTTGAGCCTGTCTATGCCGAGTCCTTTTTGATTCTTAAAACCGCCGCCGACCGTGTAGAAGAATACGTCTGATGACCACGCGATCGCGTCTCGCGCATCCATCGGGCCGAGCGCCTTCCATCCCTTATATATGAACGTCTTGCCGGGGTGGTAAGGGTCAGGAAGTGAAATAAAACCGGGGTCGTCGATTACTGTGTTCGGCGTGATAAGTCCGTCGGTCAGTGCGCCGGCGGCGATTAACGGCTTTACGATGGAGCCTGGAGCATATACTCCGCGTACTGCGTGGTCAAGAAACGGTCGTCCGGGATTTTTTGAGTATGACTCTATGGTCTCGGCAGAATTACCATTGCTCATCACATTCGGATCGTAACTGGGGAAAGAGACGACGGCGCGCACCGCGCCTGTATTGACGTCCATAATGACACCCGCTCCCGCAATGAAATTATGGGCGGTCGCGGTGTCGCGAATCGCGCGCGCAAGAAGCCGTTCTAGCGTCACGTCTATGGAGAGACGGAGCGTCCCGCCGTCCTGCGCTCTGATAATCATTCCTTCGGACCGAACTCTGCCGAGAGCGTCAGTCTCTGTGAGTATTTGTCCGTTCTTTCCGGATAAAATCGCGTCGTATTCCGCTTCTATGCCGGCAATGCCGGTTTCCGTGGTGTCGTAATATACGCCCTTTGAATCTTTTTTCGGATACGAGACGTAGCCGATAATCTGCCCTAGAGACGGCAGAGTATAACTGCGTCTTATGCCGCCGTCTTCTCCAACCGTGTTCTCCGCCAGCACGGCGCCGTTCACGTCGAGGATGACTCCGCGCGCGGCAAAAAGCGTCCTGACTTCGAGACTGTTGCGCGCGCTCTCTGCTGCGAACTCGGCACCTTCGATAACCTGCAGGTTCCATGTGCGAATGACGAGAATCGCGAATAAGAGAACAAGCGTTGTCGACAAATAAAAAAAAGTCCCCCGCGAGAGCGGCTTCTCCAACCGCCCTTCAAAGCGCGCTCTGTCAAATGCAGGAGCGTTTGATGCATCAAGAAATATCTCGTCTGGCGCTATCTCCGGGTCTCTACGTTTAGCTAGCTTCCATTTCATTCTCCGATAATACCCGTCTTCAGCCTGCTGCGCACTATGAAAGCGAACGCAGTTGCTAAAGCACCGTAGAACGTAAAGACAGGCAGAGCTCCCGAGAGAGGCTCATAATATAGAGTGTCGGCGAATAGCCCGATGGAGAGCGGAATGAGCGGTTCAAGAGCGGCTCCCGAGAGAGCAATAAGCGCGGTGAGAGGCCAAGGGAAAAGCACTGTTGAAATAAACGCTATCACAGCCAGAGTTCCGCGAATCATGGCAGAGATATTCCCGTATCGCGAATGACCACCCATGCGACAGAAAAGAGATTTAATGCCGGCATTATCCTAAGCGTAACCGACGGCGATGTCGGGTCGCTGTCTACGCGCACGACGATGCCAACAGGCAACATTCCCGGACCGGGAGCATACACTATGTCACCTGCGGTAATTCCTGCAGAACGAGAAACGGATGCATTCATCGCTCCGGCACCTGCACCATTGATTGCAAGCGGGAGATTGTTTTTCCCAATCCATCCGTTCATCGTCATTCCTGGCGCCGAAAATAGCGTCGCTCGCGAAAAATTATTTGAAACCGAAGAGATAACGCCTATGGGCGGCCCTCCTTCTCCCTGCCTGCCGGCAGGCACGGCGAATGCCATCATGCCGAGAGCGATGCCGTCATCCGACCCTTTAGCGAGAACTAGCGTATCGTACGGGCTCGCCGGCGGGCGCGCAACGACGCCCGCCGCGATTCCTCCAGCACTTACAGCGAGTTTTGATAAATTTTCAAATTTTTTAATTAAAGATTGGTTCTGCAGAGCCAGCTCGGCATTTTCGCCAGCCAACTTCTCAATCTCTGATGCGAGCTTCGCTTTGTCGCTGAATATACTGACGAGCGCACGGCTCTCCATAGATAGGGAGTCTGACGCCCGGAACACGGGGGCGAACACGGTCCAAAAAAGATTCGGTGCGAGCAGACGTAGCAACAAAATAAAAACTGCGAATATAAGAGCATACGCACCCCACGAAAAGTTCGTAGAGGATAAGAGTGCGTTACGCATCGCTAAGTATGTCTTCTTCATCAACAAAAAAATCTTCGTATGGCGCAGGGTCCTCCGTCACGATGCCGGCGCCTCGCACCACAGCCGAAAGCGGGTCCGGTGCGACTCGGACCGGGACCCCGAGCATTTTGGAAAGTATTTGCGGCAAACCGCGGAGAAGCGCTCCGCCTCCGAATACTGTTACTCCTCTCTCAAGAACATCGGAGAGAAGCTCTGGCGGAGTTGCTTCAATAACTTCTTTCATAGCGTCCATAAGGGAATCCAATGACGGCGCGATGGCCTCGCGGATATGAGCATCGGTCAATACAATCTCGCGCGGGAGTCCGGTAGCGAAGTCCCGCCCGCGTACGCTTCTGGTAAGCGCTTCCGAGAGGGGCATCACTGCCCCTATGGCGATTTTAACGTCTTCTGCGGTACGCTCTCCTATCCCGAGTTTAAACTCGTTTCGCACGAACTCAATAATATTGTCGTTGAAGCGGTCTCCGGCGACGTGAGAACTCTTAGACGCTACCATTCCTTTAAGAGCGATAACGGCTATATCTGTCGTCCCTCCGCCGATGTCTAGCACCATCGTCCCGACCGCTTCAGATACAGGAAGTTTCGCGCCAATGGCGCCGGCAACCGGCTCTTCAAGAATAATAGCCTCGCGCGCTCCCGCATTTTTCGCCGCATCGCGCACCGCCCGGCTTTGGACATTCGTCACTCCGGTTGGCACGCCGATAACAACCCGCGGACCGAAGAGCCGCGTGCGTCCGCCCTGCGCTTTATTTATTAGATATGTGAGAAGTTCTTCGGTCACTTCAAAGTCGGAGATGACGCCATGGCTAAGCGGGCGCACGACGCGGATGTGCGCGGGCGTTTTCCCCAACATCATTTTCGCCTCTTTGCCTACAGCGACGACCTGATGCGTCTTATCGTTGACCGCGACGACAGACGGCTCGTTAATCACAACGCCGCGTCCGCGCACATAGACGAGAGTATTCGTCGTTCCGAGGTCAATTGCTATGTCGTTGCTGAATAATAAGCTTTTTGAAAATTTGGGCATAACGCTAGAAGCTGGAGGTTGGAGGCTGGAGGCTGGAAAGAAGGTTTGCGCGTTGGATTTTCTTAACTTCCCCACTAACTCGATACACCACTTCAAAAATTCCCGTCTCAACAGCGTCCTTCCCTACCACGATGTGTTTAGGTATACCGAGCAGGTCGCTCTCGGCGAATTTCTCTCCCGCGCGCAAATCTCTGTCGTCGTATAAAACCTCAACACCTGCTTTTACCAAATCATTATAGAGAGCATCGGCTGTTTTAGAAATCTCATCGCCATCTTTTCCAAGTGAGACCATATGAACTGCAAACGGCGCAACCGATTCAGGCCAGACAAGACCCTTTTCATCGGCGAGTACCTCGACGATAGCTCCCATGAGGCGCGTCGGTCCTATGCCGTAACAGCCCATAACGACAGGGTGCTTGTTCCCTTCGCTATCAAGATACGAGAGCCCAAGCGCCTCGGAAAAACGCGTGCCGAGTTTGAAAATGTTGCCGACTTCTGCGGCCTTTGATTCTTCAAGACCGTCGCGCGACAGCTCTAAATCTGCAAGCACTTCATCGGTCAACACCTCCTTATTGACGGCAATGTTCTTTTCTCGCGAAACATATACCGTGTCCTCTCCAGATTCGCACAGCGTCTGAAATTCATGGCTGTATTTTGAAAACGCTCCGCCGGAGGCGAATGTGACGAACGTTTTATCGCCGATGCCGACTCGCTCAAAAACCTTGCGATATGCGTCCGATGCTCGTTCGTAAAATGCGTCCAAATCTTTCTGGTCTGCGTGAAATGAATACAAGTCTTTCATCAGGAATTCGCGCCCGCGCATGATGCCCGACTTTGCTCGCTCTTCGTTTCTAAATTTTGTTTGTATCTGATATGCAGAAAATGGCATGTCGCGGTACGAGCTCACATGTTGTGACGCGATATGCGTAATCGCTTCCTCTTGCGTCCAGCCGAGTCCAAGTTCTCCTCCTGCATTGAGAGAAGTCTTAAACCAAACATCCTGTTCCCATCTGTCGGTCTTTTTCCACAGTTCCGGATTTTGTAACGAAGAAAGCAGGAGTTCCTGTCCGTCTATGGCGTTCATCTCTTCGCGGATAATCTGGACGATTTTATTCAACGTACGCAATCCGAGAGGTAAGAAAGAATATACGCCCGCCATCTCTTTATGAATGTATCCGGCGCGCACGAGCAATCGCGCGTTCTTGGCGACCTCGTCGCTCGGCGCTTCGCGCCTCGCCTTTGTAAAAAGCCGTGACTGCCTCATGAGCAATAGTATATGCCCCTCGCCCTCCAAGCGCAAAAGCACTATTAAAAATTTGTATCAAATCTTTACCACGGTCGTGGGTTACTTTTGATATGCAAACAGAACATTTCGCGTCTCTATTTTATCTGATTTATCTGATGATTTTGAAGATGTCGCTCGCGGTAACGACGAGCATGAGGAGGACGAGGAATACGAAGCCGACGGCGTTCATTGCGTGAGCAACACTGGTTTTAATCGGTCTGCGAATTACGCTTTCAATGATTACAAAAAGAAGCCGGCCGCCGTCGAGCGCGGGGACGGGGATGAGATTAATGAGCGCCAGATTGATAGAGATAATAGCAATGATGGAGAAGAGATAGCCGAGCCCTTGTGCCGATGCACCGCCGACGATTCCGGCGATGCCGATAGGCCCCGCGACCTGCGAGAGATCCGCCGAGAGAGTGAATACGCCGAAGAAGAACTGCCAAAGTCCGACCGCAGTCAAAACGGTAGCGCCCCACGTAATTCTCGCGCCCTCTACTACCGCGGAACCGAGAGATAATGGAACGACACCGACGATAGCGACTTCTACTCCGAGCGCGTATCGCGAGGGGTCGTCCGGAGCGACGCCCGTTGCGGGCGTCGCGGTGATGGACAACTGGTGTCCATTGCGTATTACATCAAGCGTTATCTGCTCGCCTCTGCTCGCGGCTACAAAGGCTGAAAAACTTTTTGGGTCAAAGGTACTCCACCGTCCGGATGCGCTACTCGCATTTAATATAGAGTCGCCGAGAAGAAACCCGGCGAGCGCAGCGGGAGAGGCCGGAAGAACACTGGCCACTGCGAGTTCTTTGTCATGTGCAATTGAGATTTCATTGTCAGAAAGCGCGCGAGGCGTCCCCGCGATAAGCGCGCCGGTGATGAGTATGTACGCAAATAAGAGATTCATTGCCACGCCGGCGACGAGTACTAATGCTTGCAGAATGCGCGGGCGTGCCGAAAATGCTCTGCTTTCTGCTACTGCTCCTGCTTCCTGCTTGCCGTCTTCGCCATATATCTTCACGAATCCGCCGAAGGGTAGCCAATTTAGTGTATATTCCGTCTCGCCAATCTTCCCCATAACCATCGCGCGTGGCGGATATCCGAGACCGAATTCGTCCACGCGCATTCCAGACCACTTCGCCGCGACGAAATGCCCAAACTCGTGCACTACGATAAGCGCAACGATTACGGCGATAAAGATTAAAATTTCCATGCTAGAGCCTAATCTCCTGTTCTTTCTTTTCCTGTATTTTCAAGAGCGATTCGTTGCCGGCATCAATAAACTTTTGGATTTCTCCCTTGAGACGCTTGACTTCGTCTTCGCCAATACCGCCGGCATCTTCAGCGGCGTCCAACGTTTTAAGCGCATCAGTCCTGTGCGAACGAAGAGTTGCTTTAGCTTGTTCAGTCTTATCCCCCGCGATTTTTAAAAGCTGTTCTCGGCGCTCACTCGTTAGCTCGGGAAACGAGATACGCAGACCTTGGTCGTCTGTGGAAACGCCGACGCCGAGGTCAGCGTCGGTGATGCCCTTCTTTATCGCCTTGGTGAGCGTCTTGTCCCAAGGGATGACACGGAGCGTGCGGGCGTCTTCTACCGAAACGTTCGCGAGCTCGCGGAGCGCTGTGCGTGTGCCATATGCCTCCGGCCTTACCGCGTCAAGCAGTGTCGGCGTAGCGCGACCTGTGCGAACGCCGGAGAGCCCGCGCGCGAGCCACTCTTCGGTTTCTTTAATACTTGCTTTCAGTTTTGAAAAATCGTACGACATTGCAGGTGTAAGGTGTAAGTTGTAAGTGTTAAGTAAATTCAATTATAGCATTTCTGTATTTCTTGCACCTTACAACTTTCCACTTGCATCTGGGAGCACGAATGATAGGTGCTCCAAAATCATACGCACGGGCGCGCCCCGGTCGTGGAGATACCCGCGCAATGTTGCAATATCAGACAGCAACGTGGCGGTTTCACCGCCACGCTTGAGCTTTTCGTATGCAACAGCTTCAATACCATTCACAATAGTGATTGCCTCTTCGCGATTCTCGCGCCGTTCTTCTTCATCCTTCCCGCTCGTGAGCTTCTTTATTATTGAGCTTCTTTTTTCTTTACTGGCCTTCATAAATTCCTCCGCCGCCGACATGTGGGACGTACTACGTCCCACATGGGAATTGCTGAGTATTTGAACACGGGAGCGCAGAGTCGGAAGCAGGGAGCCTAAGGTTGGAAGCACGAGGAACAAGTATGTTCCCCGTGGCGGCTCTTCAAAGACCTTCAGGAGCGCGTTCTGCGCTTCGTGGTATGCGCGGTTCGCTGAAATGATTATGACTTTATTCTCGCCGACAAACGGCGCCCCCGCGGCAAGTTCTGAAACTTGCCGCGCGTCCTCAACCGACAAAAGTCCGTAGCGCAGAACAACGACATCAGGATTCCCCCTCGCCTTCATCCCGAGCTCTTTCTCCACCCACACCTGCGCGGCCTCAATCCCCTGCTCTGTCTCCGCCTCAATCACAAACGCGTGATGCCTGTTTTTCATCGCTTCGCTAAGATACTTTTCTGATACGTGTCCAAATGCTTGAGCGCGACGCCGGTGCCTCGTGCAACACAAAAGTATGGGTCTTGTCCGAGCTTAGCCACGACGCCGGTCCGGCGATAAACAAGCTCTGGCATCTGGCGGAGCTGTGAGGTCCCGCCGGTAAGAATAATGCCGTTATCAATAATATCGGCGGCGAGCTCTGGCGGTGTATCCTGCAACACCTTGCGTATCGCCTGCGTCATCTCGCGTAGCTCCTTCGCCATCGCCTGCACCAAGTCATTTGTCCCTATTTCAACCGTTCGAGGCAGACCGCTCATTAGGTCGCGCCCTTTGACTGTCATCGTTAATTCCTCATTCATTGGCACGGCAGCACCGACCTTTATTTTCAGCTCTTCTGCCGTCTTCTCGCCTATCGCGAGATTGTGAGTTTTCTTAACGTGGTCAATAATCGCTCTGTCCAATCGGTCACCGGCGCATTTAACGCTAGTTGATGCGACAATGCCACCGAGTGAGATCACTGCGACATCTATAGTCCCGCCACCTATGTCTACCACCATGCGTCCCATCGGCTCGTGTATTGGGATTCCAGCGCCTATGGCCGCGAGTATAGGTTCTTTTACGACATATGCATTTTTGGCGCCGGCCTTCATCGCCGCTTCGATGACCGCGCGCTTCTCCGTTGAAGTAACTCCAGCAGGGACCGAGACGAGTACTGTCGGCTTAAAAGGATTCCTGCCGAGTGCTTTCCGCATAAAATAACGGAGCATCGCTTCGGTCACGCGATAATCAGCAATAACGCCGTCCTTCATGGGGCGGTACGCAACAATGTCATCCGGTGTCCGGCCGATCATCTTCTTGGCCTCTATCCCGATAGCGAGAATCTTATTACCGCCACCTTTCCCGTGCGCCTTGCCTACCGCAACCACGGACGGCTCGTTGATAATAACGCCCTTCCCGGGCACAAACACCAAAACATTGGTAGTTCCTAAGTCTATTCCGAGCTTGGGAGAAAAGAAGGACATTTTATGGTGAACATGGTTGAACCATGTAGCCATCATAAGTGGTACTATGCCCCCATGCAAGGAGAAATGAATTTCATGGTTAACGGCGGGAAAAAGCTATCGGGAACGGTTGAAACGAGCCGTTCCAAGAACGGCGCAGTTGCTCTTCTGGCGGCATCGCTTTTAAACCGAGGACGAACGATACTTTTGAATGTACCGAGGATAGAGGAGGTTAATCGCCTGATAGAGGTCTTGCGTTCAATCGGCGTATCTGTTGAGTGGAAGAAAAACAATTTGATATTGATTCCACGGAAAATTTCTCTTGGCAGGATTGACCGAGCGGCGGCAACCAAGACACGAAGCATTCTGATGTTTATCGGTTCTCTAATCCACATGTTTAAAAAGTTTGACTTACCGCAGTCAGGAGGATGCACTCTCGGTCTGCGTTCCGTGCGTCCCCATCTTCTCGCGCTGGAGAAGTTCGGCGTCGCTATAGAAGCGCGTTCAGATAGTTATCGCGTTACCCGAAAGAAGTTGTCGCCCGCTGAAGTTGTTTCATACGAGTCCAGCGATACCGCGACCATCAACGCGCTCCTGACCGCCGCGCGGATAAAGGGCACTTCGGTAATTAAATATGCCTCGGCGAATTATCAAGTGCAGGAAGTTTGCGGATTCCTGCGCGCGCTCGGTGTCGGCGTAGACGGCATTGGTTCGACTACGCTCACCATAAACGGCATTATGGACATTAATTGCGACATTTCATACAGCGTCGCGGAGGACCCGACAGACGCGATGTTCTTCATCGCGGCCGCGGCAGTGACGGGTTCCGCCGTCACAATCGCGGCTGTTCCGATTGAATTTTTGGAAGTTGAGCTGTTAATTCTTGGTAAAATGGGTTTGAACTTCAGATTGTCAGGGGACAGATTGTCTGAAAATGGGATAACAAAACTCAAGGACATTCATATCAAACCGTCCAATTTGGAGGCATTCCCGGAAAAAATTCACGCGCGGCCTTATCCTGGGCTTAACATAGACAACTTGCCATTCTTCGCTGTCATAGCAACGCAAGCAAAGGGTGCGACGCTTATTCACGACTGGGTATATGAAAAACGCGCTATTTATTACACCGAGCTTGACCGCCTCGGCGCGAACACGACTCTGCTTGACCCGCATCGCATTTCAATCATAGGTCCGACGCATTTGAGAGCCGCAGAAGTCATCTGCCCGCCGGCGCTTCGTCCGGCGACAATAATCCTCGTCGCGATGCTTGGCGCGAAAGGCCGCTCCACCCTCCGCAACGTTTATTCCATCAACCGCGGATACGAAGACATCGTGCTCCGCCTTCAAAAACTCGGCGCGCATATTAAATCATCATGAAATCCATCGGGGAGATGATGCCGGATTTTGAAAAGAAGATTAAGGCGGCGCCGAAGGGGAGAAAGCGCAAGACGGAGAGAGGCGAGCTGATGCGATTCTTCCAGCGCCATTTAAATTATTCTCGAAAACAGGACGGACTCGCGCCCATAACGATGGCGCATCTCGGCACCGTTCTGGAGAAAATACCGACGCAGGACTTATATTATCTAAAAAGCGTCTGCAGCCAGGCGAAAAACTTCGGCAAAAAATTCTGGTGGGAATTGGACCCAGCAAAACATCCACAGAAATAATTTGGTACACTGCGCCACATGAAAGAAATCGTGCAAGATGGGGAGAAGGTACTGCGGGAGATTGCGAAGCCGGTGCCGGAGAGCATGTTCGGCTCGGCAGAGTTGTCGCGCCTGATTGCCGATATGACCGAGGCGCTTGACCGCTATCCGGAGGGTGTCGCTATCGCCGCTCCGCAGATAGGCGTTTCGTGGCGGTTGTTTATTGTTAGAAAAGATAGAACTATTGTTCCTGCTCCTAACCAGCAACAAACAACCAGCAAGCCAGAAATCCAGATTTATATAAATCCTGAAATTGTGAAGACTTCGCGTAAGAAGGCGAAGGCGGACGAGGGATGCCTCTCCGTGCATGGAGTCTATGGGACAACGAAGCGGCACGAGCGTGTCACCATCAAAGCCCGTAAAGAAGATGGCTCTAGGATTACGCGCGGCGCCGGGGGTCTTTTAGCGCAGATATTTGAACACGAGGTAGACCATTTAAACGGAATTCTCTTCACAGACCACGCGGAACGCTTAATCCGCATCCCGCACGGAGCACAACATCGCTTCGCATACTTTGGAACTCCGAAAGTTGCGGGCGATACTTTGGCGATTTTAATAGAACGGAGGTTTATTCCCTCCGTAGTGGTCACATCCCCAGACGCGCCGAGGGGCCGCGGGCTCGTGCTCACTCCGTCAGAAACAAAAACTCTCGCTCTCGCTCATAACATTCCCGTCATAACGCCGGAAAAACTTGATAACAAAACGGTTAAAGCGCTCCGCGCTCTGGAGTGCGAATATGCAGTCTGCGTCGCTTACGGCAAGATATTTCCGGAAGAGCTTATCAACGCATTCCCTCTAGGCGTATTAAACGTGCATTATTCACTTCTGCCGAAATATCGCGGAGCGGCGCCTATGGAAACCGCGTTGCTCGCCGGAGAAAGTGAAACCGGAGTTACGATACAAAAAATGGTAAAAGAACTTGACGCAGGCGACATCATCGCGCAAGAAGCAACGCTAATCGGGAAAGATGAAACAGCACGAGAGCTTCGTCCTCGGCTTATCGAGCTCGGCGCGAACCTGCTCGCCGAAACACTCCCGAAATACCTTGACGAAAAAATTACGCCGATTCCGCAGAACCACACGAAGGCGACCCGTGCGGGAAAATTGAAAAAAGAAGACGGGCTTATATCGCTTGACGCGCCGGCAGATGAAAATTGGAACAAGTATCGCGCCTATGCGGACTCTATCGGCACGTATTTTTTTGAAAACAATAAACGAATTAAAATAACAAAAGCTTCATTAAAGAACGGAAAACTTATCGTTGAACGCGTTATCCCGGAAGGTAAAAAAGAGACTATCTACCGAAGCGCAACATTCGCTTAATCGCGGCTCCGCCGCGCTTCCAGAGCGTCTTCGCGCGCCCGCGAGAACGGCGTATCTCAGCCTCCAGCTGGCTACGCACCCTGTCCGCGGCACTCTCGGGGGTTGGCTTCACCGCCTCGGCGTGAAAAACATTATCGTTAATCGTAAGCCGCGCGACGAGCCGGCATGGCTCTGATGAACGGCCTTCAGGCGGTGCTTGTTCTACCTCTATCTCAAGCAATGCGCTATCACCTTTACTTCCAAGCAGACGAATCGGGGCCGCCAATTTCTCTTCAATAATAGCTTCGGTCTCCGGAGCGAGCATATACTTCGCCGCCTTGATAGTGATATTCATAATTCGGAGATATTATTTTTTATAATGTTCTCTTCTTAAATACGCATCTATATCCGCAGACTCGTACATTTCAACATTTCTATCAGCATCAACGAGATACGGCACTTGCCGCCATCCAGTCTGCACATAGAGGGTCAACATTGATTTTAGAATAGCACTATTTTCTGGAATAACGACCGGTTAGCTCCGTCTCAGCGATAACAAACGGGGCGAGAGCGTCCATCACTTCTCCCTTTGTTGCGCCGGCGGGAAGAGTGAGAGGCTCCATTAGGGCGTACAGCTTAAAGATATAACGATGTTCGCT
>ERZ1292645.538-Hain-H14-02um-R2-538-length-13438-cov-5_pt1 | contig 13438 bp, 15 predicted proteins | sample MGYA00564401_ERZ1292645 | MGnify/ENA primary metagenome ERZ1292645 (study PRJEB36523, sample SAMEA6512644) | groundwater metagenome | collected 2019-01-09 | study: AquaDiva: Metagenomics assemblies of 32 groundwater samples | reverse complement strand
ATTCCAATATTCTCAAGAATTTGAGAATAGATTGGGCGCGGTTTGTAATTTTGTGGCGGACATTATTGCCCTCGTATCTCTTTAAAACCAAGTCGGCCGCGGCCAAACGGCGGATGTGTTCTGAAATTGTTTTAAAATTAATATTAAGTTTCTCCGAAACATCGGCAACTGACAACTCCGGCTCTTTTTTCAGAAGCGCCAAAATCTCAATCCGCCTATGGTTGGCGAATCCCTTCACAATCCTCTCCCACGCCCTATATTGTTTGCGATTATTTTCGTTCATAAATTTACCCTAACATTCTATTCCAATATTCTCAAGAATTTGAGAATAGATTAGGACTGATTTTTATCCTCATGAACCCTGGCGCTTTTGTTGCTTCTTGAAATTTACGAAATATCACGCGAGCCATAAGTCCTTATTTTAAGATTTTAAGCCGTTTTCCCATTTGTCGTCTCTCGAACTGGCCAGATTATAGAAAATGTCGTGGGAATTTAAATTTGACATCTTCGTCGCTATAATATAGAATGTTATTAGTTCCCTTAACTAAAAGGGGTGTGGCCATAAATATCATTTGTGGAATATTGATCGGATTGGGAATAATTGTACTTCTTTTTGCTCTTACTGCTTTGGTTGATAACGCCGGAAGGTGGATGGATAAATTTTTTGGTGGTGGTTGGAGCGGCACGATATAGACTAACAGCATTCCGCATTATAGTTTTGCCAGTTGTTTTACTAACAACTGGTTTTTTTATTCTCATGACTCACGACACTTCTTATACTTCTTTCCTGCGGTTTAAAACCTCTCTAAAAGTTTGACTAAGAGGCGGACCGGTTCGCCGGCAGCACCTTTGGCGAGGTTATCGCCTTCAATTGAAGTCATGCGGGGAGCCATGTCTATGTGAACCCACGGGAAAACTTGTCCTGATTTTGCCTTAGTGTCTTTTACAAATTGATACAAAAACATGGCGCCCAAAATCGCGCCGCCGTATTTGGTTTTATGGGCGTTAGCGATATCGGCAAAGGTTCCCTTGATTCCATCATCTTCGTATTCATCCTAAAGCGGGAGAGGCCAGACATAATCGCCCGACTCCTCGCCAAGCTCCTGAAAAAGTTTTAGCAAATTATCGTCTTTACTGAAAATTGCCGATGCCCTCTGACCTAAAGCGGCTAAAGCCGCGCCGGTTAAAGTCGCGACATCTACAATAAGCCTCGGCCGATATTTCCTGGCATAAGTTAGGGCATCGGCCAAAATTATCCGGCCCTCGGCGTCTGTGTTTATAATTTCTACCGTACGCCCGGACATCATACGAAAAATATCTCCGGGACGGAAGCTTTCGTTTGAAGGCATGTTTTCAACGGCCGGAATCAGCCCAATAATATTTTTTGCGATTTTTAACTTTGCCGCGACGACAATGGCATGAATCACGGCCGAGGCGCCCGACATGTCCATGTGCATTTCATACATTCCCTCTCCTGTTTTAATATTCAAACCGCCGGTATCAAATGTTACGCCCTTGCCTATTAAAACCACCGGTTTGTCTTTTGGGCTGCCAGCCATATATTCCATAATTATGAATTTCGACTCTTCTTTTGCACCCTTAGCCACCCCTAAAACCCCGCCCATTTTCAACCCCTCCATTTCTTTTTTACTCAAAACAGAAGCTTTTACCGGCAGATTTTTCACGGCGAGCTTGGCGGCGTCCGCCAAAACAGCGGGCGTCATTTCTCCTCCCGGAGTATTGGCTAAAACCCTGCAGGCATTTACTTCTCCGCCCACAATCTGGCCTTTTTTAAATCCGTTTTTAATTTCGGGTGTTATTTTACCAAAAACAAAAATTTCTTTAACAAAATTCCATCCGTCGCGGGGCCGGCTTTTGTATTTTACGAATTCAAAATTAGCCATTTCAAAATTTACGGCCAAAATTTCGGCGAGCTCTTTTTCGGCAACTTCGAAGTTTTTAACAAAATCCTTAAAATCAAGGGTGATGCGCGAAATTTTTGAAGACTTGGCCAAAACAATTATTTTTCGCGCCAATATAACCAATTTCCTGCGGTTCAATTTTCCGCCGTTACCCAAACCGATATAAATAACCTTCCGCCCGCCTTGAACAGCGACAACGCTTTCGTGGCCCTTGCGCAAAATAACAAGCGCTGCATCCCCCGGCTTTTTATCAGAAAAAATTATTTTCATTGCTTAAAACTATATCACCAAATTAAAAACTCCGCAATTGCGGAGTTATCTCTTTCTGGCAATTTCCGAATTAGTGTATTCGGGATCGCCCGTAACTTCTCTTACAATATTCAAAAACGGAGGAAGTTCAACTTTGTCGTTTTCGTCAATCAACTCTATTTCAAGCAGACACAAATTTTTATCTGCGGCCCAAGACGGACTTTCAAAAGTATCTAGCATGAAATATTGATGTTTATAGACAAAATAGTTTCTAAACTTCCGAATAACCGTCGTTCTGGGTATTATGAAACCCGAAAGAATTGAGTGGTCTCGCCAACTTATTTCCACCTCAACTTCGCCCCTCGTTTTTCCGCAACCGATTTTTTGAACTAAATAGTATTTTTCCAAACCTTCGTCATATCTTTCTTTTCTAATTCTGGACTTACCAAAAAAATCATAAAAATATTCGTAAGGAATATCAATATATATCTGTTCTATTGCGACGCTGCGAAACGGCTTCGGAATCGCGCTGTCGTGAAAATATTCAACCAAAAACTTTCGCTCTATTTCAAGGGGTTCGGGGATTCCGAGCGTCCGCAATACCGCTTTATAAAGCCGTTCGTCAACCTTTGTTTTAAAATCGGTTGAATTGTCAATTATGAAAAGGTGCGGATGGCCGATATACGCGGCAAGCGTTCTTGCGTCCAAATTCCTGAGATCTTCTAAACTTCTTTCGGATCTTGCTTCGTTGCCTAAATTATAATGGGTTTCTGCGCCGTCGGCCGCGGCCACCATATGAATTACGGCGTCAAAACTGTAACAAACATCATCGCCGGTCAGACCAAGCTCTTTTAAAATTTTTTGGTAGCGGCCCTCCGGCAGATATGCTTCGCCGTCTTTTGGCCCGCGATCATAAAGTATTACCCTCGGCTCGTCCGGAAAAAGGGCGGCTAGATTCTGGGCATGTTTCCTCTCGTCAAGCTGTTTTTGTAAAATAACATTCTGAATTTCCAGATATTTTTGGGGGTCTTTTTTGGCCAACACCTGCAAATCATGAACGCCACCAAGTATCACATCCGTCGCGACTTCGCGCGTAATAAAAACCCTGAATCCAAGCGCGCCGAGCTTCCTTTTCAAGCCCTCTATGCCCTCGTCTTCCTTGCCCCAAATGCCCTGGGTTTTTCCGGAACACGGCCCGCCGGTAACAATTATTTCTTTCACATTTTTCAACGCGCACCCTCCTTGTAAAATCTAAAAATAAAATAACATAAAGGCATTGACAAAACAAGCGCTTAGATTAAGATATTTATGGATTTACAAACTTGCCTGGGAGGAAAAAATGAGCGCCGATGTCCCGAAAGTGGCCTTTGCTACTTGCAAAAAATGTCATAGGGTTCTTGAGCGCCTGCCCGAAATTTACCTTTATCCTCGAGAAGCTTTTCTGGGATGCGAATACTGCGACACCGTAACAAAATACGACATTTTGGATATTGGCATCCTTGAAAATCCAGAACCATACGGAACCTACAAAGAATATAAAAAACGGCTGGCCGGGAGAGAAGCGGGAGTTGTTTAGTGTTTTTCCGCGGATTAATAACGCTATTTCTTGTCGTCACGGGCATTTGGCTGGTCTCGATTTTACATCAAAATATATTGTTTCCGTTTTTCATATCGCCGGTCATTAATTTACTATCGGCGGCGCTTGCGCCACTGACGCATCTATGGATCACGTGGGTTATTATATACGCCGTGGGATCTGCGTTTATGGTTACGGCAGTGTTAATCTTGGGATCGCTTTCTTCTCTGCAAATTTTGACAAAATTAACCAAAAAATTTCCGATAATTTTAAAAATACCGGTTGTCGGAAAAATAATCGGCCTGCTGATCGAAATATTTGAGCATAAAAATGAATCCGAATTCGGCTATATAGTTGAAACCGAAGATGAGTTGCTCGGAGTCAGGGGAAAATGGCCGGGCATCATAACCAACACGTATAAAATTGACGGAATAACACTGTGTAATGTTTATATTCCATTGGGCTGGACGGGCTGGATTAAAAGAGAGGTTAGGCGCTCGGATTTGGTCAGAATAGTTGACGCAACGTTGTTTGATTTTGTTATTTTACATGGCTCTTTCGGCGCAAAAGACCCATTCATCGGAAAAAAAAGAATTAGATTAATTGACTAGACCGCTTTAAGCGGTCTTTTTTAGTTTTTATCGGCAAAGTCCGGCCACGCGCGCATCGCCACAGCCATGGCGCCCGCCAAAAGCCCGATGTCGCGGACCGTTATCACGTCTATTCCGCTTACGATTAAAACTATAAAAAGATGGATTGCCGCCAAAACCGATGCCCAAAAAGTAAAAAAATCTATAAGCAATAAAAATCCCACGACAATATCAAAAATCGCGGTTCCGATCATTGTTTTCTCCGGAGTTGTAATTAATAGATCCGCGGCCCACGGCTTGATAAATCCGGTCCAGGCCTCCGGTGATTGTAAAATCAAAACCCCGACCCACAAAAAAGTTATGGCCAGTCCGACTCTCAAAACATTAAACGAGCTTATTTTCATAAAATTATTAAATCATTTGTTAAAATTATAACGGCCATTATAAATATAGTGAGGGCTGACGCCAGACACCATGAACACCACGCTTTTATCACTCTCCATTGAAGATATATCAGAAAAACGGAAGAAACAGCCGCGGCAAATATAAAGATCTCCATGATCCAGTCCCACCATTCAGGCGCGTCAATGCCAATAACCAAAAAAGAAGTTATGACCGAAACAGCAACATAAAAACCAAGACCCAAAACATCATTATGAATTCCAAATATTTTGTTATACCGGCTTAAAAGCACGATTTCGCAGTCCTCTCCCAAAAGACACACCGGGCGCTCGGAGGCGATTCTTTTCCGTATCAAGTAAACGGTCTCGGATATGCCGATTGCCGATAAGGTAAAAATAAGCGCGTGCGGAGTCATGCTTATTATATTAGCCCTTTTTTTATTTTAAGACGAATCCCCTCAACAAACGAATTAAAATAAAAAAGATTGTGGGAAGTCAGGAGCCGCATTGGGGTAATTTCTTTGGCGCGCAGCATATGCGAAATGTAATTTCGCCTATAATTTTTACAGACAAAGCAAGGACATTTGGCATCAATCGGTTTTTTATCTTTTAAAAAACGGTTTTGGCGCAGATTAATCTGCCCCGAACTTGTAAAAGCAACGCCGGTGCGCGCGTAATGCGTCGGCACGGTGCAATCAAAAATATCAATACCGCTTTTCACTATCAACTCCATATCTTCAAGTTTGCCTATGCCGAGCAGATGCCTCGGTTTTTTTTCATCAAGAAACGGGAGTGTCCATGAAATTATATCTTTGGTCGTTTTCTTGCTTGTGCCCAGATCTCCGCCTATGCCGAATCCGTCAAAACCGAGCGAATTTATAAATTTCGCGCTTTCCTGTCTCAAGTCTTTGAAATTGGAACCTTGCGTTATACCGAACAACGCCTGTTTTTTGTTTTTCTTGGATTCCAGACATGTTTTTGCCCATTTGTGGGTCCGCGCCAAAGATTTTTTAATATAATCTTTTGACGACAAGGGCGCCGTACATTCGTCAAATGCGAAAATTATGTCGGCGCCGAGGGCCTCCTGTATTTTTATGGATTCCTTGGGTCCCAGAAAAAGTTTCCTGCCGTCAAGCGGAGAACGGAAATGAACTCCGTCATCGGTAATTTTTACAAATTTTGGCTGTGAGTGTTCGGAGACCAAAATTTCTTTTTCTTTCGGAAAAAATTTTATCTTTTTTCCCACTCCAAGGTCGTGACCGAATCCAAGACTAAAAACCTGAAAACCTCCCGAGTCGGTCATTAGGGGCCGGGACCAATTCATAAACTTGTGAAGGCCTCCGGCCGATTTAACAATCCCCTCGCCCGGTTTTAAGTGCAGGTGAAAAGTATTGGCAATCAAAAGCTGACAACCCGCATCGGCCGCCTCCTCGCTTGTTAGAGTTTTAACCACGGCCTGCGTGGCCACCGGCACAAGCGCGGGCGTCTCAACTTCGCCATGCGAAGTTTTTAAAATTCCCAGTCTCGCCCGGCTCTTTTTTGATTTCTTTAAAATCTCAAACTCCATCTTGATTATGGGATCTCACCCCATAGCGCCTAAAAATCGCTCGTCTTCATTTGTAGACCAATATTTTAAGAGCGAGAATATTTCATTTTCATTTTCCAAAATTTCTAAAAAAAACGCCGTATCCACAATTGGAAAGTTAATCTTTTTATCTCTATTAAAATAATTAGAAAAGCTTGACCATTTATATTTTCTTAAAAATGCTTCTGTTTTTGACCAATCTTTAATTCCATCTTTCCAGTTTTTTTGCACAAATTCCGCTGGGTTTAAATGAATATAGGCGAACACACGACGAGCGTAATCATCATTATCAACTAATTTTAGTTTATAAACGCCCTGAAAAAGAGGGCCGACTCTCTTATACTTTAAATTGTAATAGCCGGTATAGCCCGCACCGTTTTTCTGCATAAACAAAGATAGCCCGTCCTCACAAAGAGGCCTAACTAATAAATGAAAATGGGTTGGCATAAGACAGAAGCCACATACTTCTACAAGTTTGTCACGTTGTGGGATTTCACCCCATAATTCTGAATTCCAGAGCAAAACCGGATCACGGGTATTAAATTCGCGCAATCCTCGAACGAAACGAAAATAATCGTCGTCATCCGAAAAAATAACTCGCTTTTCCACTCCGCGATTAAAAACGTGATACAACTCACCCTCAACAATGTCTGGTCTTATACTTGGCATACAAAAAAATTATAATTTATGGGATTCCATCCCACAAAGGATGTCTATTTTACCCCCACCAGCGGTGAAGGCCAGGGAAATTCCGGCAAATCGGCAAATTTGCGCACCAGTTTTCAAGGCCGTAGACTCTTCCCGCGCGGGCCGCGGCAAAGAAAAGCAAAACCAGGGCGTAAATTATGTGTGAATTAACAATGTATGAATGCGGATCCGGATACGGGAATTGCAGAATCGGAAAATAATAGAGCATCATCAATACGGCGCCCAGAACTGAACTTAACCTTACGCCTATGCCCAGAATCAATGAAACACCGAGCAAAGTAAGACCCCACTCATTAATGAAGTCGGTTATTGGCAGGACGCCCGGCTGCAAAAACCACTGAAAAAAAGAAGTGAAAGTTTTGGCTCCTTTCAAATAGCCGGCAGAGCTCCACGACGGGTCAATTATTTTTGTGACCCCTGCGTAAAGCATCATCCAGCCCATGGCGACGCGCAAAACGAACAACGATATTTTATAGGATTTAATCATTTTATTATTTTTTATCAATATGCTGCCAGAGCCAGACTATGGCCAAAACGCCAAGAATCAGAAATATAAGCGAGTAGGCAACCATAAAAAATCCGCCGTATCCGCCCATCATTCCTTGGCCGTATCCCCAACCCATCATTCCTGAATCCAGTCGGCCGTCAGCCAAAACAGCCAAGGGCGACAAAAACGCAAGCGCTAAAAACATTTTTTTCATAATAATGTCAGTTTTAGTTGATAATCCCCGACCTTTTTATATTTTATCATTTTTTTAAACTCGACTCAACGCGCTTAAGTAACACCGCGTTTGTGGCCACGATTATGGACGATGCGGACATGAGTAAGGCGGATATTTCTGGCCGCAGTGACAAGCCAAATGAATTATAGAACACGCCGGCCGCAACCGGAATCGCAAGCATATTATAAATGGCGGCCCAAAAGAGATTTTGTTTCATCTTCACGACCGTTGCCCTGCTTAATCTAAATGCCACGACAATATCATAAGGATCGGATTTCATTAAAACGATGTTGCCGGTTTCAATCGCGACATCCGTGCCCGCGCCGATCGCAATACCGATGTCGGCTTGGGCCAGAGCTGGAGCGTCATTAATTCCATCGCCAACCATGGCAACGAATTTGCCCTCCTCCTGAAGTTTTTTTACGTATTTGGCCTTGTCTTCGGGCAAAACCTCGGCAAAAACTCTGTCTATGCCAAGCTCTTGGCCAATTGCCTCGGCCACTTTTTGATGATCGCCCGTAATCATAACCACCTCCATCCCTAGTTTTTTCAATGATGAAACGGTTTTTTTGGCATTCGGTCTGGAAACATCGGCGGCCGCGACAACCCCCGCGAATTTGCCGTCAACAGCTAACAAACTTAAAGTTTTGCCCTCGCCCGCAAGCCGGTCAATAACTTCCCGGCCAAAAGAAGTGTCAATATGATTATCCTTTAAAAGCTTCTCTTTTCCAGCATAAACAACTTGCCCTTTTATTATTGCTTTAAGGCCGTAGCCGGCGATGGATTCAAATTTTTCAATTGGTTCCAAAGGCAGAGCGTTTTGCCGTTCGGTTTCTTCAATAATCGCTTTAGCCAAAGGATGATTAGACCCCGCCTCAAGACTTGCTTCATATCTAAGCGCTTCGTGTTCGGTAAAACCGCCAAACGCAATCACGTCAGTGACGCGCGGCTTTCCTTCGGTCAGCGTTCCGGTTTTATCAAGCACAATTGCGTTAATTCTTGAGGTGTTTTCAAGGGTTGCCGCGTCTTTTATTAAAATATTGTGTTTCGCGCCAATACCGGTGCCTACTGCAACCGCGGTGGGAGTGGCCAGCCCTAAAGCGTCGGGGCAAGCAATGACAACGGTTGAAACGGCAAAGGTAAGCGCGGTAAGCAAGCCAGCGTCCGCTCCGAAATACCATCCAAAAAACGCGGCCAGACCCGAGCCGATAGCCACGACGACAAGCCATCCGGCGGCCTTGTCGGCAATGCGCTGGCCCGGCGCTTTGGAATTCTGCGCGGTCTCCACGAGTTTAATGATATGCGCGAGAACTGTTTCCGAACCGACTTGGGTAGCCGTAAACTTGACCGTTCCGGTTTGATTCACCGATCCTCCAACAACTCTGCTCCCCTTTTTCTTTTCCACCGGAATTGATTCTCCGGTCACAAGTGATTCATCAATCGAAGTTTCTCCCTCTGCCACCTCGCCGTCAACCGGCACCTTGTCGCCCGGCCTAAGCACAACAATATCGCCGTGCGCGATTTCGGATGTGAGAACTTCAATTTCTTGGCCATCACGGATTATACGGGCTTTCGGCGGAACCAGATCAAAAAGTGCGCGCAAGGCGTCTGAAGTTCCGCGTCGGGATTTCATTTCCATCCAGTGACCGAAAAGAACGAAAGTCACCAAAAGAGCCGCAGCTTCATAAAAAGTTTCGGCTCCAGGCCGCACCAAGGTCAGAAGAACGCTGAAAAGATACGCCGCCAACACGCCAGTTGCGATCAAAACAGACATATTAAGGATACGCGCTTTAAGAGAGTAGTAGGTGCCAGTAATGAAAATTGAGCCGGTCCAAAAAACAATAGGCGTGGTCAGAATAAAAAGAATCCAATTCGCGGGGATAGGCATTGGCAAAGCCAGTTTAAAAAAGTTCAACCCCAACGGAGAATACGCAATGATTGGGATGGACAGAAGAAGAGAAACAAAAAAACGACGACGCATATCCGCTTCCATTTTTTCGGCCATCTGCGGATTAGTCATGGCCGCCCCGTGATCTTTGTGGCTTAATTCGGACACGTCGTATTCTGCCGCGTTAACCCCGGTTTTATTTTTTTCTACTTTTTTCGGAATAAGCTCCATGCCGCACCCCGGACATTTGCCCGGAGCGTTTCGTATTACCTCCGGGTGCATCGGACACGTGTAAATATTTCCGGCAAATTCTGCCGAATTAGAGCCGTGTTGTTTATGTTCTTGATGACAATAATTATGATGATTCATATTTCATTTATCTTACGCCAAGTTATGTGTTCATACGCGCTCGACCAAATAAAACCAAAACTAATGGCAAATAAAAGTTCTTCCAGAGGGATGCCCAAAACCAAGATCCCGGAAATTTCTTTTAAATTCCATACCTCTTCCACGTAACCGGGATACATAGCGATAAGCGTAAGAAAATAGACAAAATAAATCCCCAAAAATATAAGAGCGCTCGTAAACATCTTCTTTTTTAGATCGGGACGGCAGTACCAGGTTGCAATTCCGCCGGCAATCATCGCAATAATCGCTGAATGAAGCGGGTTAAACGGCGCGGCAATAAGCAAAATCACAAAAATGACCGGGGCTGAAAGAAGAGCAATGAGATGGTAACGATGTTGAAAAGCGCGTTGTTCATGCTGGGAAACTTTTTCCTCCGAAACGCGAAATATTCGATTATAGAGTATTACCGCTATTCCTCCGATGCCGAAAGAGAAAAATAGACTTTCAATGTCAAAACCGGTTTTTTGGGCTAAATCAAATAATGACGGCGGACTCCAGTATTCAGGCACAAAAAGAGGCTCGGTTAATCCTAAAAGCGAGGTCCAGAGACTCACCACGAACATTTCTTTTTTACTTTCTTTGTTTCCCAACGAGAGATAGACGACCGACCAGATAAGAAGAAGTATAAGACTCCAAATTAACCAAGCGTATTGCATGAACAACCTTAATTACGCGCTTTTAATAGAACGATTATGCAGCCAGACGAAAATAAAGGCGCCAACGTAAGTGTAAACCACAGCCTGCAAAAGCCCCATCGTAAATCCAAGCGCGGTAATCCTGACATCGCCGGCAAATTTATCAACATTTACCAAATGCGCCAGCCACCCGAAAAGTTTAAGCGTAAAATCCGGCCAAAGCGCGACAAAAACGGCGCAGACAACATAAACGATTCCCATTGTGGCGCTTGCCGCGATAGAAAATTTATTTTTATCAAGTTCCATAATTTTTAATTCTAATTTTAATAATTTTTCAACCTTTTATTTATTGATTCTTGTTGTCTATGCCGAAAAAGCGATGAAGCCCGCACCAGCCAAGGAAACTTTCGGCAAGCGCGACCAAGCCCACGGCAACAACGAGCCAGTTGGCCCATTCAACACCGAATTGCGGAGCAAACGGGCCAAGCCACCAGAATGCCAGAGCGAATCGCAAAATCCTATCCACTTTTCCTAAATTTTGGTTCATACGTTTTAATTTAATAGGTTAGTAATTATTCGACCTTTTATTTTTATCTCCATACTTTAATTATATCAAATGGCGCAACCGCTGGTTTGCGGCTGGGCCTCTACGGCACAGGGAGAACCGGCATTCTGATTTAATTCAGGAAACCAATAAGCGTTTACTTTCGCGGCAGAATCATACATTTCTTTTTCGCTCACTCCCTGCGAAGCCATTAATTCCAAGAGCCCCAACATTGCCATTCCGTGATTGCAGTCTGGAAAATACGTTGAATTTTTGCAACAGGGCCGATAAACATTTTTGGCCACGCGCTCAACTAAAGCTTGTTGATCTCGCGTCAACATAATCAACGGGTGACGGCTATAGTGGTTAACGGCGTCGCTATCGGCTAAAATCCACCCGCCAACCGAAGCAAAATCGCCAACGCCTCCGTAGCGAGGATCTTTCATCGGCCCCTTATCCAAAACATCATTTTTATTGCCGAGTCCCAAGGCCCACAAAAGATTCAGAATCTCGCCGGAATTTTTGGGAGTAATTTTTAAGTTGCCGTTATTTTCTTCATAAAGAAGCCGTTTCGTGTCGTCGGTCAAGCCACCGCGGTCGGAATAAAGCGATTCAAATTTTTCAGGATCAATCACGCCGACACTTATCATTTTCAGGCCCAGATCTCCCCACTTAACCGGCAAAACCGTCTCACTCTCTGAATGAGGCTCGTCGTCGCGAAAAACAGCCGCTTTATTGTCAGAGCTCGGCTTCTGGCTGTAAATCCAAGCGCCGGAAAGAATAAACGCCGAAACCACAATAGCCACCGGCAGATTAAAATTATTTTGATTTTCCATATTTTTGTTTTTAATTGTTAAGCGGACAGCCGCTTTTTTCTGATAATTTTTTCAGGCCTTGTTCTCCTTCCAATCTTTTGCCGTCGGGAAAAATCCAGATTGGATAACCGTTAATTTTTTCTGCCAAACACTTGCTCGTTTCTTCTGTGCATTCAACATAATTTATAAGGCGAAACGAATCGCCGAAGGCCTTTTTTTCATTTTGGCAATGCGGACACCAGTACGCGCCGTACATCACAGCGCCTTTTGACGAAAGACACTTAGCAAAATCATCATATTGTCCTGCGACCTGCTCTTGCGGCCAAAAAATAAGAGCGATGACAACCATGAGAACCGCTAAAAATAAAATAAACGGCCGTAAAATATCTTTCATGTTAACAGCAGTTTTTCATCTGCTCCTCAAGCTCCGCGACTTTTGCCGAATGTATTTGGGAATTGGCTCCGGAACTGCGCCTGATAAAAAACAAATAAACAAGCGTTGTAAGCGCCACAAGCTCAAGGGTAAAAGTTATCCAGTTTAAACCGCCCGCCGCGATGTGGCCCGCGTAAAAACCCCCGACTATAATCGCGAATTTCAGCCAAAAAGATTTTTCGCCTTGCCAACCAAACTTTTTTTCGGCCTGATACGCTATTCCGACAACCGTCCCGCCCATCAAAAGCGTAATCACCGGCAAATAAGATGCCGCCGGTGCGATGCCGGTTAAAACCGCAAATGACAGAAAAACCCATGCGCCCGAAACTCCGGCGCAAAAAGCGCAAACAGAAAAAGGCAAAAATTTATTCGCGGCTTTTATTGCCAGAGTTATCAACGCAACCAGAACTAAAGCTGTAATTATATCCATACTAGAAAAGAAATATTAACATTCCTAATACGACCATAGCGACGCCTCCGCCGAATCTCATAAGCCTATTTTCTTTCTGCTGCCATGCCCTTACTTTTGCCAGTAATTTTTCTTCGCTTGCGATAAAAAGAATTATCACGAGCGGCAAAACGAATATCAGATTGTAGAGCAAGAGGTATCCTAGGCCTCTAAAGTAAGTGGCACTGTCGTGTAATAATCCTAAAACCATAAGGTACGGCCCGCCGGTGCACGGAAATTCACAAAGCCCGACCAGAACCCCCAAGAAAAATGCCGTGGGCACCGAAGCTTTTTCCATAAGCTCGGCGATTTTCCTATGCGCCGCGTGCGGTATGCGAAGTTTAATTGGAAAAGACGGGAAAAATTCGTTGATAACGTTAATTGCTCCGAAAACGATCAAAAGGCTTGCTCCGACTTTGGCCATGAAATGCGGGGTATTGAACAAGTGCAAAGCCTGTAAAATCCCGAGGCCTATTAAAACATAAATCACGAATACTCCGAGAATGTAGGAACC
>ERZ1292645.536-Hain-H14-02um-R2-536-length-13459-cov-12_pt1 | contig 13459 bp, 10 predicted proteins | sample MGYA00564401_ERZ1292645 | MGnify/ENA primary metagenome ERZ1292645 (study PRJEB36523, sample SAMEA6512644) | groundwater metagenome | collected 2019-01-09 | study: AquaDiva: Metagenomics assemblies of 32 groundwater samples | reverse complement strand
GAACGTTCTTCCTTATATTTTTATTTATAAATGAATTTGCAAAAGTTTAGTTAATAAATTACAGGCATAAACACTTTAAAATAGTACATTGACTATCAAAAATGCAAACAAATAATATTAAGGTGCCCTACAGAATAGTGTTAAAGTACGCGTGGATGCGACCTGATTCAAGGCCTAATGAATATGTAAGTTTAGACACTTTGGAAAAACAAGTGCTGAGTCTAATAGGACAATCACCAGTTTCGGCTATGCAAATAAGCAGAGTATTCCCAAATTTTCCGCCGTCACAGCATTATAGATTGTACGACTCAGGCAAATTTTATGTTTTATTAGAGCACAACCAAATTGTTGAAATTGCAAAAAGACAAGTCTAAACCATTCTTAACTTTCCACTGACCTTGTCAATTTTCTCTTCCAAATCCGGACCAATGCCTAAAGAAGTAACAGTTCCAGGCTCTAACACAGTTCTTCCGGCATCCCTAATCAAAGCATTTTTAAGACCGTAATTTTCAGCCATCACTCTGTACTTCAACAATTCTTTTTCATCTTTTACTTTCAAAACTACCTTTTTTGCCCCTTCTTTTTTCCACAAGTCAACAATCTTCTTGTCGGACTTTAAAGTTGCATCCACGGAAGCATGCGCTACCTGAGAACTTGCCTTGCCCACGGGCAACTTCAAATCCTGCCTTAAAAGTATTACCTGTTTGTATGCCATTTGTTATTATTTTTTATTTGGCATTATTCAATCCGCCTTGGCAAAATTGTTTAAACTTTTATTGGTATAATCTTAAATCTGCGACTTCGTCGCAAAATATTGTGCTCGACAAAATTCTTCTGCCATTGAATTTTGTCTCGCCTTTTTATTCATTGGATTAATACGAAGCCTAACTGTACTTTTAATACTTTTCTTTTGTGTAAGTTGTTATTGCAGAGACCTTCGAATAGTTTATTTCTATATAGAAAATAAATACCGACTGCTCTATGAACCGAAAGCTTTATATATAAGTTTTATTATTATAAAGTAGTAACAAACGTGGATGTTGCGGGAAAGCGCTCATCTGCGATTGTCGATTCTGGAGATTGCTGAAACATGTATACTCCAGAAGCGAAAAGTTTAAATATAAGTGTTGTTATAATAAAGTAGTAACAAATTAATGATTAAATTTAAATAATAAAAACTAATACAAAAACAAGGGTGGAAAGAAAAAATGGGAAGCGCAAAATCTGAAGGATCTTTAAAAGTCGATGGATTTACAATAGATGAAGGAATTAAAAATCAGTTAGAAGCTTACAGATTACAACAGGCAAAAAGTGATACTGCAGTTCCGGAAAACCATCCAATTCTAAAAAGACAAAATAGGATAACCCCAATCGTTAAAGGGCTTGAGGGTATTGTAAAAAAGCATCTAGGGGAAGCTCCTAGGTTTAATCCGGATACAGGTAATAAGAAAGCTGAATCTATTCTCAAAGAGTTAGCATACGCTCTTGCACAAACTGAGGGTTATGGTGGCAAGATTGAGGGGTTCAATGATGAATTGGCCAGATCATATTTAGGACAGGTCAGTACTGCTACTGGCAATCCCATCTTTGGTAATATGACTCAATTAATTCGTATTATTCTTGATTTGAATTTTGCAAATCCTGACAATGAGCAATATGACAAGAATTCTCCTTTAGCGCAATTGATTAGTTATATAGCTGTAAAAAAAGACAAACCTAGCAATAGATCAAATTATGAAAGACAAGTTATGGGGGAAAAATGGAATATGCTTGGAGAGGATGGAAGAGCAATTCCAAGAACATTCACAGAGAGGTCAGGGATTAAATTAAAGCCGTATGCTACATCTAGCGAGGCTTTTGGAGAGCTTGAAAGAGCCGGAACATATGAACTCCAAGGCATTATATCAAAGTTGCCGAAAACTTATAAACCATCTAATAATTAATTATATTTTCTTTTTCATTTTCTCTTTCTCAATCTCACAAGTAACTCTAAAAACTGATAAAATGGATGATAAAACTTTAAGACGGCATTATTATGTAAGTGATTTGGATAGTCCTCCAACTGAAACTCAAATTCCTGCCGCAGAAATTAAATCAAACCAACTGGACATGCCGGGAAGCGGCAGGCCGAATGTGGCTTCTTGGCCTTGGGGTAATTATGAACCCAGAGTTGAAGATGGATGGTCGGTGACAAGAACTGCTAACAATAAATATTATTTCAAAGATTCCTCAAAACAAGGGGCTGTAACCCAGGATGATGATTATCAGATTTATGGAATGAAAAAAGCAGGAGAAGATGTAATGCCTGCAAAGTTTGATTTGATGCCCGCTACTCCTTCAGTTATGTATGCCTCAGAATCCCCTTTGAGAATGAATTTTCCAAATGTAAGGGATACTGCAACAAGACTGCTTACCAGTAAAGAAATATATATTGGGCCTATAAATAATACAGGCTTTAATGCCTCAATAGCCAGTAACGTATATTTGAGGCTCAGGGATTTTCTTTGGAAGAATGGCGAATATAGGGATGAATTGTTGGATAAGATTGAATTTCTTTTAGGCAAAGGGCTGAAGCCAAAAAGAGCAGAAGGCCCAGTTTTTGGAGTTGGCGTTAGTTATGATGAAAAAAGCTTGGCATCTTACCATACAATTGGGCGATATTTGATGATGCCTCCTGATTTCATAGAAAGAATAAGAAAAAAAGCAGAGGATTATGATTTAAGGTCTCCTGAAGAGCTCAAGGCAGTGATTGACTATGTTCTTGGTCACGAAACTATTTTGCATGGCTTTTTTGGCATCAAAGGAAATAGAGCTTCTGAAAAGCTAACTGGTCTATTAGACGAGGAATCCTATGAAAATCTAGCTAGTAAATATGCAGGAACAAAATGGAATTCGATTTACAGAAAATTGGCCCAAATTGGAAGAGATTATGCAGAACTTCATTCACCATGGCATGAGATATCCAATGCAATAAGATTTAAAAGAACTCCAAAAAAAGCAACCCCATTCGAGAAGCTTATCAAAAGTCTTGAAGCTGAAGCCGATGCTTATGATTTAGCTTCAGGAGATAAAGTGCTTTATGTAAAGTGGAGGCTTAATCAAATGTTTAGTGACTTACGGGGAGAAGAAAGCAGCGGTTTGGAAGCAATTGTTGATGAAAGCGAAAATGTATCCTTCACAATTAATGCAGATAGGACACTAACCCCCACTTACAAAGGCAGCAGGGTCTATGGAGAAGGCGCATCTATGCCGACTAGGTTTATTGGAAAAGATATCAAGGAAGGTGGCAATAAAAAAGGCAGAGGCGAAAAGCAATATGGAACCAAAGTTGAGGAATCTGAGTATAGAAATATGAATGATGTAAGAGATAGAGAATCCGTAAGGAAAGGTGATCAAGAAAATCCGGCATCAAATGAGGCAGAACCTGCAGAAGGAAATGTAGCAGATGATTAAGTACAATTAGGATAATTTCTCAATAAAATTTATCATAAATATTCTCCCAAAAACAAAGCTAAAGATGAAAAGCATCGCTGACAATAACAGAACAAAAAGATTTTTCTCGAGAAAAAAATACAGCAAAAGTACCGATAGTGTAAATATAGATGCATTGATAAAACAAGCCATTAACACAATATGCGCTTTCTTTATTCCTATTATTAATGTTCTTTGAATCAAATCCTTTAATTTCACCTTATCTAAAAGAGACAGAGAGATAAACATAAAATATGCCAACACTGGCGATAAAATCAAAAATGCGGCATATTTTGCAAATGAAAATGTCCTTTCAGCTGCAAATTCTGCAAATGAAATATTTATCAGCAAAAGGAAAAAGAAAAAAATTAAGCCTAAATAAAGCAATAGAATCACAAAACTTTTTAAAAAACAAATTATCAGTTTTTTAAGACCGAGCTTATGAATTAATTTGTATGTTATTGCCCAGCCAGCAGAAGCAAAAATAACCAGCATTAGATAGATGTAAATCAAGTAAATTCTCAAGTTTTTTAGCATTTTTTTGGAATTTTCCATCACAATTGCCGGATTATTGCCCACAATGCTTTCGTGCTGCAGTAAATTTGACATTATTGAGGTTTCATCCAGTTCTAATTTGCCCAAATAATCGTCAATTGCCTTTTGGTTTTCAACGATACTGGACATATAATTATAACTAAGTGTGGAAAGGGTTGCGAATAAGGCAATTTGCAGAATAAACAATAAAGCAGTCAAGAATTTATTGTTCCGAATCACCGCAAACGATTCTTTAAAAGAATTTAGAAGAATAGTTTTTTGAGGCATTTTTAAGTCTAGAACTTATGACTTTGATTCGCATGGCAGTCCCGCAGAAATTTTATTTGCATCGGTATTGCAATTGCGACCCTTGCAGCAATTTCCGCTAGTGTGGCACAATCCATAATTATTGGGTTCTCCGCACATAACCTCAAAATCGAATGACTCGGTATTAACTCTTGCCTTTTCGCTCAAGCTATGCGCTGTGATAGTGCATTTATATTTTCCAGCGAGTTCTATTTTGGAACTATCTATTGGAAAATCAAAATTATTGTTGCCCAAAGGCCTGCTACTTATCTCTTCCGTCTCATTTCCTATAGGATTTTTGCAAACCATTTTCGCGTCTTTAATTCCTGAATCATGGGTGATTCTTGCGGAAACTGAAATGAATTCCTTATCCTCTTTTTTGATGGGAACTGATGAGGATGGAGAACTTACAATTTTGATAAGCGCGCCTTGCAAGCTTGCATCGCTTGATTTTGGCACAACCTTTATCTTTATGTCTCTCTTTTGCTGCCTGTCTCCATCTCCCACAACTAATTCAGTTAAATCGCATGAGCTGGGATCGCTATAAGAATCAACGTTGTCTTTTAGATGCAATAAAGTCAGCTGCACTGTTTTTTCTCTAGCCTGTGGTGTTGCAGTTGTTTGAGTAATCGGCTTGATGGTGACAGTCCAATCACCGCTTCCTATTATTTCATCTCTTTTTTTACTAATATCGTCTGCGAGTTCTGCAGGAGATTTAATTTTTATTACCTGACCTGCATTATTTCTCGGCAAGTTAACACTTATAACCTTGATCTCTGCGCCCTGCTTTTTCAGCAAAAGTGCATTATCAACAATAGAAACCTCAACTTCTTTTGATTTTCCTTTTGAATCAGACAGGTCTTGATTTATTATCTTTTTATCTTTCAAAGCCTCTCCTCTTATTATTTGTTTTCTCGCATTATCAATTTCTACTGCATCCTCATCAAACCTGATTATATCATCATTGTTTGTGTCATAAAATCTTAGATTAATATTAACTTCACCTGACGTTGGCAAACTTACTTTCTCGATGCTTATTCCGGGCTGTGATAAAATTTCCTTATCCAATCCTAACGATAAGCTTTTTTCCAGTTGGACTTGATATTGTTGAGTACCCTCCTGAGTTATGCCCCTAATCTGGTTGATTCCATCCATAGTTAGCTTGAGGCATTTATCCTTTCCTATTTTTCGGATTGTAACATCAAGGTCTAAGCTCTCATCTGCTGTAAAAACAAGCTCGCTGGCTTTAGTTGAATCTTTTCCATTAATTTTTATTTCCATGAACTGCGCAATGCCTTTTCTTGTTGCAAATGCCGCGCCTTCGCCGCAGATAAACGAGCCAGTTGAAAAATCAACCCTGCAATCCATGTAATCTCTCGGGGATTTATCAATCAATGGGAAATAGAATATTCCTTCACCATAGCCTGAAGGGAAGCAATTTGGCCTTATGTTATTTGCTATTTTTCTGTCCGGCTGCAACACAATCTTTATATGGTCATATCTGACATCTGTAGCTAAAACCCTGCTGCCTAGTGGAAGCGCCCTTTCCTCCAAAGCATTCTGCTTTAATCTTCCTGAGAATATTGTTGGGCTAAGCCTTTCGTTTTCCAATTGTATGCAATCGCATTGGCTGTAGCCGGCTGAAGGCTCGCCAATGGTTCCTGTACGAGGAACATTTAATGGTGTTGTCACAGAATAAGCAATTGAGCCAGAGCCTATGGCCCCGCAATTAATATTATTTGGATACTTGTCGAGCTGCTTCCTGCCTGCGCATACCAGATAAACATCATACCTTTCGAAATCGCAGCCTGGATTTATAATCCATGATGCCCTATATTCGTATTTTGGTTTTAATGAGCCTGGCTCAACTGTCAAGAATTCCCTAGACCTTGTAATTGGCTGAACTAAGGTTGCAAAAGGAGTTGAGTAAGCTGCATCAACCAAGTTTCTTGCATTGATTTCCCAATCATAGCCAAAGGCGCCTAAGCATATTTTTCTTGCTATGCTTTCTTCCCCGGTGCCAAGAATCTCATTAAGCTTGGCGTTTCCATACTCCTGTCTCGTGCTGGATTGCAAATCTGATATGCTGTCGTAAATCCCTTTAAATCCTGCTCTTGCATAAGTCGCTATGTTATTATCATCTGTATCAATCTCTGTTCCGAAGCCAATTGGAATGCAGCCGTCAACAAACCATCTTATCACCTGCCAAATTGAATTGCAAAGGTATTGGGTAAAAAGCTCTTTGCAGGCCCCTGCATCCCCTCTTCCGGTTGTCCTAACCTGAATCAAACAAGTGCGCAATGAGCTCATTAAATTCTTAATGAATTGTATTCTGTTGCTTATGCCCGCTAAATGCGCGCATTGCAAAGAAGCTTCATGCTGCTTAAATGGATCCACAGTCAAAACAGTTTCAGGCTGCTGCAAAACATACTCATACAGCCAATTATTCTGGCCAAAGCATGCTGGAAAATCTCTTCCTTCAATGTACCTCTTTGGGTGATATTCATTATGTGGTGCACCCTCTGTTCCAACCGCTGTAAACTTTTCTTTCCAATACCTGTAGCTCCACTTCATCTGGGGATAGTCATCTTTTCCAAGACTCTTAAGCTCAAGACCTGACAAACTACCTGTTTTTGACTCATGAACTGGTTTTTTTGTTATCACATCCACATCATCAGGAGCATAGTAATTAGTAGTGATTTTGGCTTCATTTGCGTTTATGCAACAGCACTCTTCTCTTGTCGAGGGTGAATCGCTGACAACTCCAGTATTGCTTCCATCATAGAAGCAAGGCGTATTACCTCCTATCTCGATTGCTGATGTGTATCCCATTGTAAATGCAGATTTTATATCGTGCACTTTTCCACTTGCATCGGTAATTTTCTTTTCAGTATTAAATGACCTGCAAGTGTCAACTTTGGTGCAGGCAAATCCAACTTCTTGTGATACTTTGGATTTTGGATCTTGCATCAATATGATTGGAGACTTGCCTACCATGTTTACAACATCTCTACTCGATTGCTGAGGTTTTACTCCACAAAGCTCTTGACAGCTTTTTTGCTGCGCAGTTAGATAATTTGTTTCATCTCTTTTAATTGCATAAACAGTCCCAACATCCCTTATTCCCTTGAGGTAATTTAATCTATAAATATTTGTAGCTCCTTCAAACTCTCCCAAAGTGTATAATGTCGAGCCGCCCTTTTCTTTTGTTAGTTCGAGGCATGTATCATCAATGCCAAAATTTTCTGGTTTTTCTGCGTATGTGGATAATTGGACACTTCTACATTTCACAGCTCTTAACGGTTGCCCTCTCACGCTTTGGTCAACTGCACAGCCCTCTCCACTTGCTATCTTGTTATATAATTCAGCGTCACTTTTGCTTTCAGTCCATCCGGCAGGAGCAGCATGCCCAAAAACCCTGTCGCACGTATATCTCATTCCGGAATAAACTTTAGCCTCTGATGACCATGCGGAATCAATTGTTGGGAAGCATCTCTTAAGGTCAAAGTCATTAACATAACTCAGCTTAAAGCTTCCTTTGCTGTCTTTTATACTCTTTATTAAAGTTCTGCAACTCTCCTCGTCTTTAGTATTCTGCGGCAGCTTGAATGCTGACAATACTTCATTGAACTTGTCCTTAACCAAAAATTTCTTTTCTTCCCAAAAGCTTACCCACCTTCTGTAGAATTGAACAACAACAATTAAGCCAAATGAAACCAAACAGCCAACCGCAACATAATCAAGGGCTTTGTTTACATGCTCCTGAACCTGGGTTAAAGTTTTGATAGAATCCTGAAGAATATCAGCAAAATCGTAAAGCAGCCAGTCTGGAAGCACTTTTCTTGGATCAATTATTGTGTTATCTATCGCATAACTGACCTGCTCGCAAGTTGTTTGTGTTTCAGTTTCTAGGTTGCCGTCATTGTCCGTATCATGCTTATATGTTATTCTCACTTTTAACGGGAAAGTCAGCTCTTTATTGACCGCATTGAAAAAACCTTTCCAGTCATCCTCTAAAAATTTATCCATGCCCGGAAGCCTGTTGAGCTGAGCCGCAGAATAAGTAATTGTATTATCTGGCGGATTGAGAGGTTTGGCAGGAATGCTTGCAGGCATAATCCTGCAGCCTATATTGAATCTTGGGTCTATTAGTTCTCTAGGGCTGCAAGCCTGGCTTATGCTTACGCTTGAAACAACAGCGCTTGTTCCCGGCCCAATATAGGAATAGTTAAAGTAAAAGTAAATCGTTTCAGTACCCTCTGCAAATCTTTCAGTGCTTAAAAGTGTCGGGCTTTGGTATCGTGTCAAAGGTATGATGTCCCAGCTTTGGTTGCCGCTCCAGCAGGTGCCTATTCTAATGGATTGTGTGGCAAACCCTCTTTGTCCAGTCTGGTCTGTCGCAATTGCCAAGAGCGTAGTTGTTTTAGAATCTTTTGCATCTTGATTAAGAAGCACATTACTGAATTCTGTGACAGGAATTTCTCTTATTCTGCCTGCTCCCCCGAAAAAGGCAGTCAAATCAACTTTCTCGAACTTAAAATTGCCCTGGCTGTCTGCGGTTGTGGAAAAATCTGCTCCTGTACTGCAGAAAGACTTTGATGCAACATTAAAACGGCATTTTGCGTCCAGCTGGGAATCCGGAATGTTCTTAAGATCATTAAGCAAGTCGCCTACCTCAAAAGTTTTATTGAATAGGCTAAACGGCGTTCTCTCAACAAATAAGTGCACTCTGGCATTTGGCTTCGTTATTCCAATGACATCTATTTCATTGGCAACATTTTCAAAAAGCAATGCCCCAGACGGTGGGCTTGTTATTTTTATTTCTGGTTTTTTTGTGTCAAGAACAACACTTTTTTCAATTATGACGCTGTTGTCTGCTCTGTCATCAAAAATTAACTTTAAGTTATAAGCTGCGTCGCCTTTAAGCATGATTCCAAATTCAAAATTGCCGCTGACATTTGTAGCTAATATGGGCTTTCTGAAGTCCTCTAAAATATCAACCTCTGGCGGCTTAAGATTAAGTGTTTGACCGCCTTTTAATGGGGTTACTGTTATCGGCTCTGATTTTGGTCCTTCATTGCCAAAAACATTTACAGCCGAAATTTCATAGGTATAGCTCTTCCCGCTATCTACAAGTACATCTGGGTAAAGATTGAAATTAGCCGGCCTTGTTACCGCAATTGCACCTGTATCAGAGCGATACACTGCATAATGGCTGAAGTCCTTGTCTTTTGACTCATCCCAATGCAGCTCGACTGAATTTTGCCCTATTTTTGTCGCATTTAATCTTGTAATTTTTGAAGGCATCGAAGATTCGTTAATATTTGCATCGGCAAAAACCCTTACTTTAACTGGCTCATTCACAATTCCTTTGACAGTAAGGTTTGGCTTTGAAATTCGCGAGGGAATCTCATTCAACTCTACTGAAGGATGCTGGGTGTCCACGCCAACCTCAAAAGTCCTTTCATTCTTATTTCCAGCTTTATCGGCAATGGCTATTTTAATGACATTGTCCTGCTCTAATTGAATCTGGCTAAATACAAATTTGCCCGAGCTGCCGACTTCATTATTGCTTAAACTCCTTTTTGGAATATTAAGGTTATTTACAAATAACGCAACTGATGAAAAAGGCTCTGTTGAGCCCTTTATGTCTATAACTCTTCTATTGACGAATCTCGACAGTGTCAAGTTAATGAATGGAACAATGATATCTTTTCCTGCAGCAAAACTATGACCCGAAGAATTCACGCAGTTTTTGGCTTTGTCACAGGACTTAACAGTAAATGTGTAATTTGAATTTTTTGTAAGCCCGTCAATTATGATTGAATGATTTGTCTCAAGCGCGTCAGAGCTCTTTGTTTTGTCGGTCTTGTTGACTCCGTAAAGAACAATTGTTGTGGAATTTTCATTAGTTAGCCATTTTATTCTTGCTGAAGTATCGGTTATTTGCAATGCGTCAACATCGCTTATGACAGGAACTGTTGAGTCGTTAACCAAAGCATCGGTTGTTTTAAATGTGTAGAGCTTGTTGGAGTTATTGTCTATTGTGGTATTGCCAGCAACATCAGTTGATTCCACAGCAAAGAAGTGTACTGCATTGCTATCAATTCCGCTGGAAATCACTAAAGTGTGATTCTCAACAAAGTCATCATGCTTTTGTAAGAACCCTAAAGCTGTTGTCCTTCCGTACTTGACTTTGCCGCTTGAAAGATTGCTGGTAATCCATTCTATTGTTGCAGAATTTGGTGTTATCTTGGTTACCTTCACATTTGAAATTTTGAATCCATAAACATTTGCAGTGTAAAATGGAAGCGATATGACTAAATGAATTAGGAATACCAAAATTAAGTCTTTTACTCTTGAATTCATTTTAATTCCGGCGATGGAACATTTTTTGAATGTGAGCTTAGCCCATAGATAAGTAAAGCCCTGTCCTCATCAGTTGAAGAGCCTTGAACTATGGCGTGGAATACTGCCTCTTCGGCATTGCCTAAATCATCTTTGTTCACTTTCCATTCTCCAGTGTATCCTCCTATGATGTTTTCTTCGTCAGCAATGTATATTGTAATTTCATAAATTTCATCCTTGCTTTTAGGGAGCCTTAATGGAAAATTTGACTCTTTTGGGTATGCAGCATAACTCTCAAAGCCAGTATTTTTTCCCTTGATTGTAATTGATGCTTTTTCATTGGGAGCAAGCTCTTGGGCAATGCCAGGATTTGAAAGCAGATGCTTGACCACTTTATAATTCTGCAATTCTTTAACTGGATTAAGAGTTAAGACATAAGATCTTCCGTCGACATCTGTTTGGATGAACATGTTTGTATCTGTGTAGCCTTGTTTTGAGCCCTTAATTATGCCATTAACGCAAAACGGAAATCTTCTTGTTATTCCGGCTGCCGCCCCCAGGCTTAGCCAATTGCTGTGCCCGGCATCGCAATAAAATCTCCCGCATACAAAAGTTAGATTTACATCCCTTATATCCTCGCCAGTTGCATTGTCCACTGTAAATATTGTCACTTCATTTTGGACAAAATTGCAAAAATCCTCCGATGTCAAATCTTGGGCTGACTCCAACAGTGCTGTGCCCTTATTTGCCGTATTCGGCTGATTGTGGTCAATAGATACCTTGAATGGAAAACTAAACCTGTATGCGTGGTTGGATGCCGTCGTCAGATCAAATATTGTGGCCATCACTGGAAAGCTCACATCATATGTAAAGTGCGACACGTGCAGGCATAAGAATGACAAAATGCCTGTCCCTTTTTGCGCATTTGACCTTAAAACCCCATTCTCGCTTGGCCTTGCATAAATATCCAAAGGCCAGTTGTCATAAGCAAATGCAACTTTCATGTTTTTGAATTTTTTTTCACCTTGGGCGTCTATTTCCCATATGTAGTGCTGCTGGAAATATGAGTCTGCATATGTGTTTTTGCCGTTTGTGTTTGGAACATAAAGGTTAGGGTTGTATTCAGTTCCTTTTATTCTTATATAAGGCAGATTAACCCTCAATAAGGTCTTTAGTTTTTCCTTGATATTGCTCAGCAGCCACACTTTTGAATTGCATGCCGCTTCAACCTCTGTTGTGGGTATTTCGCTGTCCATGGAATATAGATCAATAGTTTTTTTCTCAATGAAGTAATCCTTGTTTTCCCTCTCGATTATTAATTTAGCCAGCTCGTACACTCTCTTGAATCTGACTGGAACAGAATAGCTGTATCTCTCGAGAAGAACCTTTAAATCGCCGTTTTTGCTTATTATTTCCAGAGGGTAGTTCAAGCTCACTGAAACATCATTCTCGTTAAACTCTACATCAACAAGCGCTTCTTTCAACTCATTTATCTCAAAGCTGCCGGAAAAAGGTTCAAAATTACTGATGCAATTCCTTAACTCAGATTTTATATGTCCTTCCAACTGCCTCTTTATGAATTCCTCTGTTGGAACAGCGTCGATGCCATCATGCCACCAGTACGGGACCTTAAACCCGCCAACAGGAAAAGCGCTCAAGTATGCCATTGGGTCATTTTTTATCTGCTCAGGAATGGTTATATAGCCCCCGCTTAGCCCTATTTTTTCCAATCCATCTTCAGCGACACTCTTTATGCAGCTCTCAACATACAATTTTATCGGAGCAACTTGCGGATCCACAACTTCAATTTGCTTCTCAACAGACTGCCTTTGATAATAGAAATAAATTATTCCGGCAATTAAGATGGCAAGAGCCAATATCAAGAAGACAGCCACCTGTCCTTTTGAATTTGGGATTATCAGATTCAATCTATCTCTTTTTTTTATATGCATTTTTTGATTTATTATATTTATTAAATGTTCAACCGTTATTGTATTTTTTGTTCAATGCTTTGACATCAATTTTATTCAAGTCTATCTCAACATAATCCTTTTCTGTCAAATTGAGGAGCTTGACAATATCAGAAGGAACCCTAACAACTAATCCGCCGCCTGTCTTAATGAGCTTTTTGGTGTATCTCATTTATATATGAAATATATTTATTTTATATATGTTATAATGTTATTTTAATATTGAAAAGCATAAATTTATATATAAATCATATATAGAATTTATAAAGGTTTCGATTTGGAACAGAGATTCCGAAAGTTAGATAAACAACCTTGTTGATGATGAAATATTGCCTCGATGGGCTGGTGCTTTGGAGGCGGAGTGTCGTTGCAATTAGCTTTAAATGAAAAGCTTGCAGCAACTGTTATTTATTATGTAAATTCAGAAACAAATAAAGAAAAATTGAAAGTCATAACATGGCCCGTGCTTGGGATTTTTGGTGAGAAATTTGAAAAAAAGAGCTAAATTATGGTCTTAAGAGACTGAAATATGCAAAAAATCCTATAAGCATAAATACAAACAATAGAATTCCTATACTGCTAATAATTATAGCAGCAATAGCCAGTCCTTTTCCTTTTTGATTTGGATTATTTTTTATTTGTACTAATGAAACAATACCCAGTATTAATCCTACAGGGGCAATTACAAATGCAGATACCAAAGCAACAATTGCCATTACATTAGTCTCTTGCTGAGGACTTTGTGATTGGTATTGTTGTGGTTGAGCCATTTGTTCTGTAAAATAATTTGAGCGCCTATCCACCAGTCAATAGACATGGTGGCATTACGG
>ERZ1292645.535-Hain-H14-02um-R2-535-length-13460-cov-8_pt1 | contig 13460 bp, 17 predicted proteins | sample MGYA00564401_ERZ1292645 | MGnify/ENA primary metagenome ERZ1292645 (study PRJEB36523, sample SAMEA6512644) | groundwater metagenome | collected 2019-01-09 | study: AquaDiva: Metagenomics assemblies of 32 groundwater samples | reverse complement strand
AACTGATAACGAAGCAAAATAAGTTCTAAACCCAGAAATTGAACAGCGAGAATTATTCATTGTTAAACCTCATCTTTTGAAAGGAAGTAAATGTAGACAACTTTATTAGCAATTAAACAGAAATCCATAAATACAAGAATTAATCGGCTGTGGGAATTTGTGATAAAATGGTAAAAAATTTAACAAAAAAGAACAAGTGTCCTAGATGTGGTCAAGGCTCTCTTGTAACTGACACAAACACTGGAGAAAATTTTTGCGGAAAATGTGGATTTGTTGTATCAGATCAAGCACTAGAGGCAGGACCTGAGTGGAGAGCGTTTTCAAAAGAAGAGCATGACGGAAGGAGCAGGACAGGTGTTCCAACATCGCTTGCAATGCATGATATGGGGCTAGCTACAATCATTGGCCCAGCAGACAGAGACGCAACTGGAAAGCCATTATCATCTTCGATGCGAAGTACAATTGAGCGACTAAGAACATGGGACAGTCGAAGTCAGGTTCATGAGCCAATTGACAGAAACTTTAGGCAGGCATTTTCTGAGCTTGACAGACTAAAAGACAAGCTTGGAGTAGGAGACGCAGTAATTGAAAAGGCAGCTTACATTTACAGAAAAGCCCTAGAAAAAGGACTGGTGCGTGGCCGCTCAATTTCTGCGCTAATTGCCTCTGCGCTTTATGCGGCATGTCGTGATACTGAAACGCCAAGGACTCTAAAAGATATTGGACTGTCAAGCAATATCAAAAGAAAAGACATTGCAAGATGCTACAGATTACTTCTACGAGAGCTAGGTCTCAAGATGCCTGTAGTTGACCCAATACAATGTATTGCAAGAATTGCAAGCAAGGCCGACTTGTCAGAAAAAACAAAACGAGAGGCTGCTAGGATTTTACGCAACGCAGAAGAGCAAAAAATCTCAGCAGGAAAGGATCCAATGGGGCTTGCAGCAGCTGCACTCTATGTGGCATGTGTAACAAATGGTGAAAACAAGACACAAAGAGACGTAGCAGAAGCAGCAGGCGTTACTGAGGTAACCATACGAAACCGCTACAAGGGCCTAAAGCAGGCCTTAGACCTTTAATTTTTCTTCTTTTCTAGAGCCAAGATAGTTTATTGCCAAAATAGCAATTGAGATAGCTCCTGTTATTACAAATAAAATTTCAAGTGTAGCTATAAAAGAATGAGAAAACGCGCTTTGAACTGAAACATCATTAGTGTATGATACCAAAAAGGCATACGAGAAAATAAAATAGTTTGTTGCCCAGTGAATCAAAATTGCAGGAAGCAGGCCGTATCTAAAATAAACCCAGCCAATTATTATGCCGCTTGCAGCAGCTTGAGTAATTTTTCCAATACTCCACGGATCACCAGATATTACATGGGCAACTCCAAAAAATATTCCAACTGCCACAATTAATGGCAAAACTTTTGCATATTTTTCGATATTTAGAGTCTCAGACGGATTCCACAATGACTTTAGGAAAAATCTACCTGATGCTTTTCTTGAATACATAAAAAAAAGCGGAACGCCAATTAACAATACTCTAAATCCAAGCTCTTCAACAATTGCTGCCGCACTTACACCATAAAACTGAATCAGCCTGTTTTTTGGCTCTGGCGGTTGTATTGTAACATCAATGCTTTCTTGGACAAAATTGATTATTCCTGATATTACAATTATGACTGTAAACCATTTGATAATCGTAGCCAAATAGTTTGAATCTGTTAAATTTTTTCCAAAAGACAATAATGAAGTTACTACGGACAGAAAATCCTTTTTTGGGCCAAGTATTGCAATTGAAAATAAAACAAGAAACGTGCACCAAACCACTATAAACGCGTCTCCAAGCTCAAACTCAAAAGGAATTACATAGCTTATTCCTCCTATAAAAAAATCATAGTCTTTTATTGGAAAATCAAAATTAATCTCGTTTCCAATCTCTGAATTAAAGACTATAAACGCCCCAATAGGAAATGAAATAATCATCATACCAAAAATAACTGAAAGTAGCGCAGCGTACGGGATTCCAAGCACTTGCAGATTTTTTGATTTTAGCAACTCTAGTGGACTTCGATTATTGACTCTGCAAAGCCAAACTTGACAAGGGTATTTTTTATTGTGTCACGATGATCCCCTTGTAAAAAGATGTACCCGTCTTTTGCTGTGCCGCCACAGGCATATTTTGATTTTAACTCCTTTAGAACAGAGTCAAGGTCGTTTAGCTTGGGATCCAAACCCTCTATCATGGTTCCCTTTTTTTTAAAACGTCTTGTTTCTAGTCTGACAATTATTTGATTAGAATCTTTGTTTAGTTCGCCACAGGCGCACAAGTCTTGAGGTAGGCCACATATATTACAAATTACTGCCATTAGTTCTAAAATATTTTGCATTGCCATAGTATTAAAGCCTTATCTGCAGCTTGGCAATTTTCTATCTATTTTTAGTGGTAGGTTTTTTTACAAAAAGCAAGAATCATGTATGATGTCAAACGATCTCACAAAACGGGCAGCCGAAATGTTGCTAAAGGGTGCAACATTGCTTGCAGAGCCATGCCCTTATTGTAAGGGTGTTAGGATTATGAAAGACGGCAATGCGTTTTGCGTTAGCTGTGGCAGGGAGCCAAAGCCTGAAGTTGAGATTGATACAGAAAAAAAACCAGAAGCCCCAGAAAAAAGTGAGATCTCCTCACAACAAGATTCTACTCTGATAACTCTTGCAAAAAAGCTAGAGTCTCTATCAAAGGAGCTTGAAAAAGAAACCAACTATGAAAAGCAGCAACAGATCCTAAAATCAATAAATTCACTTGTAGAGATTATAGCAAAACTGAGATCATAAAAACAAGGTTTTTATGCCAAGTTTCTGAGTTTAAGAAAGACATGAGCAGCAAAAAGAAAGGTGCTCCATTACCAGCATCAAGTGCAGGTCTTTTAAGATTCTTTGAAGATGAAACTAAAGGCTTCAAAGTTGATCCAAAAATAGTGGTATCTATTCCAACAGGCCTTATCGTACTTTCGTGGATACTGGATATCTTTCTTGTTCCGTGATAAACAGCATGCAAGATTCCTACGATGATGTATCAAACATTCATCGACGATATACACTAACTCTCATCAATCCATCTTCAAGAATTCATTCACTAGCATTATCATTGATTGTTACAACGTTGCTTGTAGCAACTGTAGTTTTTGGTTATCTTAAAAGCGATGATTTTATTGTAAGGCTAGCAGCTGTTTTGGCGATTCTTGCATCAACACAGTATCTAGACTCTTGCTATTCAAAAAACAAAGAATACTCTAAATCACTGCACATGTCCTTGTTTGGAAACATTCTATGGCTTGTCATATTACTTTCAGGGATACTAGCTGTAACGGTTTTATCAAAAAGCGAGGCATCTATATTTTATGTTATAGAAGGGATGTTTTTGTTTGCAGGATTTCGTATAGGTCTTTTTACAACGGTATTTGGGGCAAGTATGAAAAAGGCGTGGGCTGCATGCTTTATCCAACCGCTTGCCATGTTCTTGGCACTAGTGCCTATGAATTTATGGACAAAAATTTTAGAGCCACAAACATTCTTGATTGGTTTTACTTTCCTAGGCATTGCAACTGTATGGTCGTATCTTACTGACAGGGCAGGAAAGCCTGGGGTAAAAAGCACCCACAAGCTGGTACAGGCATATCTTGTATCAAAATCAAAAAACGATTCAAGTGAGATGGAATCATTAATGGAAGAAGTATCAAAAAAATCAAAGATTACAACTAGACAAATTAGATTGTGTTCTCAAGACAATAAAACCGATTTTAGAATGGTTATTCCAGAAATTCACCCAGGTCCGTTTCATCCAGTAGGGGGCAGCAACATTCCATATCTAATATACAAGAACATGGGCTCTTCGGCAATGGTAATGCATGGTGTTTCTGATCATTCACTAAATTTGCCTTCACAAGAAGAAGTGGAAAGCTACCTTAGAAGCCTAACAGATTATTCTGTGCCTCAAAAAGGATTGACATGTACAGAACCAGTTACAGTTCAAATTAACAAAGGAAGAGCAGTAGGATTGCTCTTTGACAAAACAGCAGTTTTGTTTTTGTCACTATCACCACATGGAATGGAAGACATTCCATCTTCAATAAAAAGCGAAATTGACCAATTTTCAAAAAACCGAAATTTTTCCCAGGTCCTGATAGTTGATTGTCATAATGCAATGGGTGGAGAAATTTCTCAAAACAATTCTGAAGACTTGCTCAAAGCCGCAAAGTCTTGTCTTGAAACGCTGATTACAAAAGAAACTTATCCATTGGAATTTGGATATGCAAATTCTGATGCCATGAAGGTAAACTCGACAGATCTTGCCTTGGGGGGATTGGGTGTTCTATGTCTTAGCATAAACAAGAAAAAATACTTTCTTGGCTGGGCAGATGCAAATAACATGCAAAACGGAATTAGAGAATACGTTGTAAATCATTTTACAAAAAATGGTCATGCTCTATTAGAAATCTGTACATCAGATAGCCACTATTCAGTAACTCCTGCTAGAAACAAACACGGTTACTATCAGTTTGGCGCCACATCGAAGCCTCAACAGATTGCAGATTGGTATTTAGATATTGCAAAAAACGCAGAAAAAAACATCAACACAGGATATTATGAGATCTTGGAAAATTCATCAAATGTCAAGGTAATGGGAAGTACAATCTTTCAAGACTATTCAAAGGCATTGGACCGCGCTCTAAAAATCACTCAAGTATTTGCTTTAGGGACTATAGGCTTTTTTATTTCTACTCTGTTTCTATAACATTTACCTGATCTAGATTTCCATAAATCTCATCAACAAACGAGGAAAACTGCAGGATTGGGACTATTGGAACCTTTTCTATAAAGCTCAGCTGCTCCTGATATAATGTTACTATGACAGGAACGGCCATGGCACCTCTAGTTTTTTTCACGTAATGTCTTACACGCTGAATTTGTTTTGTTACAGTATTTCTTAGAGTCGATGGGCTTTGCCTTTTCCAGTGCTTACAGTCAACTAGAACCGCTATACCTAGTCTTATCCCGACAACATCAATTTCCATTCTTGGCTTGGTCAGCATGAGATTTTTAATTACGCTAAAGCCTTTAGCTTCAAATATTTTGGCTACCAGCCCTTCAAAATCGCGCCAATCAAGATGAACTGCTACCTCATCAATTGTGGCACCATTTTTTATTGCAAAGATTGCAGCCTTTAATTTATCTGCAGAATCAAAATCAATTACATCGCCTTCAAATCGTCCAATTCCATTTTTTACAAAACTTTCCAGTATTTTTTTTGCCATAGCCTTGTCAGTGCCAGCTATTGCGCAAAAATCCTGGACTGATATACCGCCTGGAATTACTGCTCCTAGTCCTTTTATTAGCATGCTAGTATTCAACAACTTGACTCTAAATCAATTTTATAATAATCTATTTTCTCTAGAACTTTATAATGAACATAAAAAAAGATCTTTCATGAAACTTTTGATAATTGCATTGCTTGCAACTATTTGTTTTCCTTTAGCGTTTGCTGAAAAGGCTACATTTGTTGACACAATTCAGTTTGTACAATATTTGGATGAAAACACAGCACTAGAAGAGGTTCGAAACGGAAATTTGGATCTATACTATTATAGAATGCCTTCAGAGCGCCTTGAAGACACAAAATCGCGCCAAGGCCTGCAGATTTTTCAATCAACTGGCGGTTCATACAGCGTTCTTGTAAATCCAGCTCAGGCAGAAAAATTCAATCCTTTTTCTTTTGTTCAAGTGAGACTTGCACTAAACTATCTGATAGACCGAAGCCTCATTGTTAATGAATTGATGGGAGGATATGGCGTTTCAATGATTTCAAACTATGGGCCATTTGATCCAGACTATTTTTACATCCTAGATGAGCTAGAGTCATTTCATTTCCAGTACAACCCAGAGCTTGCAGATGAGATGATCTCAAGCACACTAGAAGAGGCTGGCGCAAAAAAAATCAATGGAAAGTGGACATACCAGGATGAAGAGATTCAAATTCGAATTTTTATCCGCGGCGATGATCCGGTAAGAAAATCAATAGGCGAGATTCTCTCATCTGAGCTAGAAAAACTTGGATTTACAGTAGTAAAAGACTTTGGTGATCTAAACAAGGCGTTTGTTGTCGTGTATGGCTCAGATCCTGCCGAGCTGAAATGGCATATCTACACTGAAGGATGGGGTGGGCGTTCTGCATTTGTAAAATATGACCCGGTTGGCCTTGCCCAGATGTATTCGCCATGGTTTTCTAGCATGCCTGGCTTTAATGACCCAACTTATTGGAACTACAAAAACGACTATCTTGATTCTATTACGCAAAAAATCTATACTGGAAATTTTAGCTCTGCAGAAGAACGAGCTGAGCTTATAAAAAAAGCAACAGTTGAGGGAATAAAAGAGTCGGTGCGGATTTTTATTGCAAGCAAAATTGATCAATACGTTGCCAGTCCAAAAATATCTGGAATAATAAACGACTTTGGGGCTGGTGTTCCAAGCAGATTTACGCCAATCAATGCACACAGTGACTCTGATACACTAAAAATAGGTGTAAAGCAGATCTATCAAGGCGCCTGGAATCCAGTGATGGGGCTGACCGATTTTTACAGCAAAAACATTTGGGATGCGATTTCAGATCCTGGAACTTTCAAGCATCCATACACAGGTGAATCATTTCCAATCAGAACTCCATGGAAGGTAGAGACTGGAGGGCCTGATGGATTTGTAAATTTGCCAGACGGTGTTGTGAATTGGGATCCTGCTCTACAAGAATGGAACACTGTATCATCTGACAAGGCAACAAGCAAAATCACATATGATTTGCTGTTTGCAAACTGGCACAATGGTCAGAAAATGGACATGAATGACATTTTGTATTCTGTCTACTTTGCAATGGAGTGGGGATCACAAAAACAAGAAAATGACAAAACATTTGATTCAGAGTACACCCCCCAGGCAAGTCAGCTAGTAAACACAATTGTTGGCATTAGAGTAGTAGATGAGGACACTATCGAAGTCTATGTGAATTATTGGCATTTTGATGAGGCAGAAATTGCCGACTGGGGAGGCGTATGGTCATCAACTCCATGGGAAATAATGCTTGCAATGGAAAAATCTGTAACTGATGGCACCGTATCATTTTCAAGATCTGGCGCTGCAAGCAAAAACATCGACTGGCTCTCACTAATCGTGCCAAACAATGCAGCTTTGGTAAAAAAATACCTTGATGATTTCAAAAAAGCAGACCTTGTTCCAAAACCCTTAGAAAAATTCAACTCCGATCAAAAATATTTTGAATCACGATATGATTCTTCGATAAAGTGGATTGAAAAAAACAATCATGCGGTAATTAGCAATGGGCCGTTTTACCTAGAGTCATACTCACCAGAGTCAAGAACTATAACAATAAAGTCAATTGATGATTCAACATATCCATTTGAGGCAGGACACTGGAAGATCTTTGAGGAAGTAAAATATCCAAAAATCATTAGCATCAGTGTTCCAAAAATAGTTGTGCTAGGTGATGAGATTACAATTCCTGTAAGCACATCTGATTCATCTCAAATCCACTACTTTTTAACAAATCCACAAGGCACAACAATCAGCTCTGGCATAAAAAAAATCACTGACGGAACTGTCACACTTGAATTTTCATCAGATGACACAAGCAAGCTTGGTATGGGTGCAAATGACCTCAAGATTTTTGTAATATCTGACTCTGTCTTGCGGCCTGATATTTACACAACAAGTTTTCTTGCCGTTTCCACCCAGCAACAACTACCTGAATATTCAGTATCAGAAAGCAGTGATGAGACAAGCACAGAAAATGACTATATTGGAATTTTTGCACTAGTGGCAGGAATAATTTTAGTTGGATTTATTTTAGCTAAAAGAAGACAAAGAAAAAACAAAGCACTAGCCTCAAGATAATTTAGTTTGTGACAATTAATTTTCAATGTCAAGACGCAGATAAATCATGCCTAAGTTTTAAATGCAAATTTCAGGGCATATGCTTGAAAAGAAATGCCAGACGAATCATGCAGAATATGTGGTGGAAGCCTTACCAAGCGTACGCTTTGCGCCGAATGTAAAAAGGCAACAAGCATGATCTGTGTAAACTGTGGCAAGCAAACCCTAGAGCAATCACATGAAAATTGTATATCTATGATAAAGGTTTACTATAAAAATAATTTTGCAGGCCCGCTTAGAAAACAACGAAACTTTTTGTCACTTGCATAACTTTATTTTTTAAAATTTAGTTTTTTTGTGCAGTCTTTATCATGCTAAATAACTGCCTTACTGCTAGCCTTGGATGATGTGCGGCAAGCCGAATTATGCTTGATAAGCCAAAGTCAGCTCTAATAAAATCAAGAAACTCGTCTGCACTTAGCTCGTTTATAATTTCAATTTCTCTGTCCCACTGCTCATCTGATAGTCCAATCCATCTGTTTTGTACCTTGTATGCAGAGTTTATCTTTGATGAGATTGATTTTCTCCAATTCTCTTCATACTTTGATAACATTTTTTCTGAGGTATCATTTGCTTTGATGGCATCCGCAGCTATTTTTCCTGCAATTCTTCCAAACTTTATGGCATATCTTATGCCCTCTAGAACCAGCGGATTTGCATATCCTGCAGAATCTCCAACTAACATCAAATTGTCGTATACAGTTTTTCTAGTCAGTCCATCATTTGGTATAAGGCCATAATGAAACTCAACAGGTGTTATCTTTCCAAGCTTTTTGATGGGGCCTAACTTTTTTTCTATAATCTCGTCTAGTCTCTGAGTGGGGTCAACACCAGAATCAGGCTTCCCAACACCTACTCCTATCCGTACTTTATTGTCACCAACTGGAAAAATCCATGCATATCCAGAAGGAGAATATTGCTGGCCAACCATGAGATACCACGTATCTGAATCAATGTTTTCAACAGTTGCCTCATACTCTGCACCTGCACCAAATTTTTTCCACTGTGATACAAGGCCTAATGATTTTGCTATAACCGACTGAAAACCGCTTGCGTCTATTACCACTTTTGATTGAAAAACAATCTCTTCTTTTGCCAAATTAGCTTTGATGCCAGTAATTTTTCCACTAGAATCTGTAACTGCACTTGTTGCATTGGCATTAACAAATAGTATGGCGCCTTCTTTGATGGCCTGTTCTGCCAAAAATCGATATGTTTTTCTCACATCTAGCACTGCAGCACGTGGCTTTGTATCGCTTATTGTCACTTCGTTGTTTGGCGAACAAAATGTATAATTTTTTATTGGATTGTAACAATCAGCAGGAATTCCAAAAGATTTTGTGTCTTCTATCCATGTTACACCGCTTGTGCGAACTGTTTGCGCTATAGTCTCTTCCTTTTCAAGCAAGGCTACGCTGCAATTGTTTTTTGCAGCACTATATGCTGCAGACGCTCCAGCAGGCCCTGCTCCAACTACTACTACATCAAATTGTATATTCAACTCTTAATTCAGGAACTTCTAAAATATAAAATGAAATTTATCTCTTTAAGACAGGCTTGCCATCTGTATCAACTTCTCTTTCAGCATCCATTGGAGTGTTATGCTGTTGATCTCGATGCATATAGCTGTATGATCCGCCATCTTTACGACAGAACTTTTTGTGTACTGCGTCCTCGATTTTCAGAGTATCTGCGTTTTCATGGAACATCCGTTTCCCACAGACCTCACAAACTATCTCTGGCATAGCATCTGACATATGCTAAATGTATTTATTTTATTCCAAAATCATCTGCTTTTTCAAAGACTTATGTTATAATACCTAAATGCGTAGCTTGAGTCTATGGATGAATCTAATGTTATTTCCTTTGTCATCTGGTCTGCAATTACAGCCATGGTAGCAGTCATTTCAGGTCTTGTGTATCAAAAGTATCTGAGGAAGAAAAATGATAAAGCACCTTCATCTTGAAAAAAAGGGCCTTAGAGGATTAGCCATAGCCGAAAGCTTTTCTCAAAACTCAAAAAAATCCATACTTGCAGGCGTTGTCATGCGGCGTGATTTTATAATTGACGGCTTTGTCTTTGGAAAAGCTACACTTGAAGGAAACGACGCAACAGATGAGATTTTGCAAATGTATCAAAAACTAGACAGACAAGACATTAGCTATTTACTTATTTCAGGAATAATTATCTCAATGTATAACATTGTAGATGTCAAAAAAATTTCAAGCTCGCTAAATCTGCCTGTTATTGGCGTAACATACCAAGACTCGTCAGGAATTGAAGAGGCGATAAAACAGCATTTTCCAAACTCATATGAAACAAAATTACAGGCCTACAAAAAATTGGGCCCGCGCCATAAAGTTACGTTAGGTACATCAAGCCAAATTTACATAAGAAATGAAGGCTGTACGGTAGAAGATGCTAGCATGCTCTTAAATGATTTAACTTTGCAAGGCTCGATACCAGAACCGCTGCGAGTTGCGCAGCTTTTGGCAAAAACAATACTCTTGAACTAGCCCTCAGACGCTGACTTGCCGCCATCAATGTTGAGAATAATTCCTGTAACCCAATTTGCTTCATCTGAAGCTAAATAGACTGCGGCATTTGCAACATCAACAGGCTCGCCAATTCGATTTAGCGGCTGCCTGTTTTCTAAAACCTTTCTTGCCTCAGGATCATCAAGGTAGGGCTTTATCATACCTGACTTGATAATTCCTGGATTGATGCAGTTGCATCGGATATTTTTTCGAGCGTATTCTACTGCAATAGCTTTTGTAAACATCGAAACTGCAGCTTTTGTCGCAGAATAAACGGCAAGATGAACTTTTGGAATTGCACGTTCACTTGAAATCGAGCCAATGTTGACAATGCAGCCTCCCTTTCTTTCAAGCATCTTTACTAGAACAGCTTTTGTCATCTTGAAGACTCCAAGCATGTTCACATTTATCAAATTCATAATATCAGAATCTGACATCTCATGGAAATGGACAGGATCGTTGATTGCACCCGCATTGTTTACTAAAATATCAATCCTGCCATAAGTAGCAGCTATTTGGTCAATTGTCTGAAGCACATGTGACTCATTTGTAATATCACAAGACATTGAAACTGTAGCGTTTTTTTTGGAGACCGAGTTTTGTGTTTTCTCAAGTGATTCCAAATCTCGTCCAAGCAAAATAACTCTGGCACCTTCATCGACAAATCGCTTTACAATACTTGCGCCAATATCACTTGAGGCACCTGTCACTATCGCAACTTTGTCCTTTAATCGCATACTACTAAATGGGTGCAAGCATTTTAAAAAGAGTTAGTAAAAATCACATTCTGCAACATTATTTTTGTTTTAATTGCTTGATATAAGCTAAAATCGCCGTATAATCCAAATCTCCAAATCCTGCATCAACTGCTTTTTGAAAAATTTCATTTGCCTTTGCACTGATTGGAAGATTGACGCCAAAAGCCATTGCAGCCTCATTTATCGTATCTAGATCCTTTTTTAGGTTAGTCAGGGTAAATGTCGGCTCAAAGCTGCCCTTTATCATCTTGTATGCCTTGTTTTCACTCATCCCAGTCTTAAAATAAGTTGAATTTAGTATCTTCAAAAATATCTCAGGATCTACATTTGCGCCCCTTGCAAGCGTTATTCCTTCAGAAATGGCAAGTGCAAGCAGTGCTATCTGGATATTCATTGCAAGCTTTACGGCGTGAGCTGTACCAACTTCTCCAAGAAAAAATATCTGATTTGATATGGTATCAAAGACCTTGCGATGTTTTTCAAAAATTGTTTTATCTCCAGAGGCCATCATTACCAGCTTGCCGTCAATTGCAACATTTGGTCCTCCCATGACAGGAGTATCAAGCATAGTTATGCCATACTCTGAAAACTTTTTTGCGATAATTTTTGATTCCACTGGATTTATTGTGCTCATATCGGCTACAATCAGGCCGTCATGACTTCCTTCTACAATGCCGTTATTTCCAAACGACACATCCTTTACGGCATCTGCATTTTTTACTATAGTAATTACAACATCTGATGATTTTGCAACGTCCTTTGGAAAATCAACGACTCTGGCTCCTTTTTTTGCAAGCTCGTCTGTTTTGCTTTTTGTTCTATTGTATGCAGTTAACTCAAATCCCGAATCCAAGAGGTGTATGCCAACAGCACTGCCAAGCATACCTGTGCCAATAATTCCAACTCTGGTCATACCACTATCTCCTTTCCTCTACTTTTAATTTCCATTTGGACGAACCCAGCATTGGTGCTTCAAATTCTAGATGACCGATAACTTTGTCGCCTCGCCTTACCATGGCATAGTCTGACTTTTTTGTCTTGAATATTCTTTCCTTAGGCTTGTAGCTGCCTTCAATGACTTTTATTTTGAATCGATTGCTTGCCCTTACAACTAGCTCTCTTGCAGCGTTTACATCGCCAATCCATGAAAACATCTCAAATGATCCAAAATTCTGCGTCGTAACCTCATAATCATATAGCCTTGCCTCAAACTTTTTTCCTTGCTTTTTTGCCTCGTCGTTGAGCCATTTTACTACCTTTTCTCCATATCCGCTCTCAACTCCAAAAGTTTCTGATTCTGCCACAAATATGGTAAAGATCATACATGAATATAGCTTTTCAAAAAAAATTTTAGGAAAAATTTGAATTTATTCTAAGACTAAAATATAGACTGCAGTCAGTTTTGGTGTTGATTATAATAGATTGCCGTGATGTTGAGGCCATAAAAAACGAGCTGGTAGTACACGTATCAGACCAGGTAGGGGCCGTTCCTTCATTAAAGCTCCACGAATTCATCTTATCTCCAATTAATGAAAATGAAACAATAGATCAAAACAAGGTAATAGCATCAATTAAAGAATTCTTGGACTCTATTGGAGAGTCACGAAACTTTGCCGTAATCTCAAGGGGAAACACAATATCGATAACCTCGATTTCAGGAAAGCCAATAGAACGAACTCCAAAACCGACAAGTCAAATGTTTTCATGTGTCCACTGTGGCCATGTGACTCCATATGAGGTAGTGCACAATCTCCATATGAGGATTCATTACCTATAAGCAAAATTGTTTTTAATACCACACTCTAATTTAGAGCATGGACGAACTCACAAAAAAGACAGCATCAAAAATTTATTGTGAAAAATGCGATACTGTCTTTGATTCAAAGAAAAAATTTGATGAACACAAACACAATTCACAAGTAAGCGGTGAATCATGTCCACTTGATTCTGCAGTACAAAAATTTGCAAATCTATTTAGACGAAAAAATAATTAAAGACCATACTAAGTATTTAAGAGTGTAATCGATTCAATGCTTTAGAATGGCACAAACAATAAAGCTAGTTTTTTCAAATCACAAATATCTTGTCATAGCAGCAATAATATCAATTGGGCTGTTTGTTCCGCTTTCAATTGTCTCAGAGTATATTTTTCTAAAACCATATC
>ERZ1292645.534-Hain-H14-02um-R2-534-length-13471-cov-4_pt1 | contig 13471 bp, 20 predicted proteins | sample MGYA00564401_ERZ1292645 | MGnify/ENA primary metagenome ERZ1292645 (study PRJEB36523, sample SAMEA6512644) | groundwater metagenome | collected 2019-01-09 | study: AquaDiva: Metagenomics assemblies of 32 groundwater samples | reverse complement strand
CCCATCATTGGAGCGGTAGAGAATTTTTCAGGCTTTAAGTGTCCGTGCGGTTGTAACAAGACGTACTTTGAGGGGGACTCAAAGATGCTGAAGCAGGAAGACATAAAACTCTTAGCACAGGTTCCCCAGGATCTTGAGTACCCTAGTGCTATGGAGAGTGCCATGATGCGAGTATCTGAACGGGTTCAGGCGTTTTGTGAGGAGTTGGAGGAGAAGGCCGTGGAGAAGAAGAAAAAGGAGGCGGGAAAGTAATGGGCTTCATGAAGAAGGCGTTGGATGGGCTGATGCAGAATATTATAAGCACTTACGCAAGACATCAGCCAGCCTTCAAGAAGGAGATCGAGCTTACCTCTGCTGGCGACAGGACGCTCGCTGTTGTAGTTACTGACGATGATGGAAGAGACGACCCACAGACCTACTTTTTCTATGTTGAAAAGGGCGAGTCTTTGAAAAAGGTCGCACAGCTGCCTCAAAAACCAACAACAGTGATGACGCTTCCAGAGTCTATACTCCTGAAGTGTGTTGCTGGCGACCTACCCGTAACGGATGCGTATTGGGCTGGCATGATTACATTTGATGGCATCGCTTCAATCCGAGACGCTCAGATCATAATTGATTGGTTCTCTCGGATCATTCATCCAGACGTTAAACCGCATAGTTAAATACAAAACAAACGGCAACTAAGGTATGCACCTCACGAATGAACAAGAGGAAATCGCCCAGTCCGTAATAATGAAGAAAAAGAACGTACTAGGCTACGACGCAGAAACCAAAAAGAAGGTTAAGGATGGTAAGGTAACTAACATAGACAGCATTGTTATTTATGTAAGAAAGAAGGTTCCAATAGACCAAGTTGCCCCTCAGGATTTAGTGGATGCAGAGATAGAGGGCATGAAAACAGATGTCATTGAAGTCGGTGCAATTGTAGCACAGTTCACAATCCCAACACCACAACAACTTCTTCTTGTTTCAAGAATGACCCGTTACCGTCCAGTCCCGATGGGTGTTTCATTGGGGGCAACAAGCGTTACGGCTGGCTCCGCAGGAGTACTGGTGAAGCATAAAACTGATGGCAGGGTCGGCATACGAACAAACTACCATGTAAGTAAGAACGATGAAAACGTTGTCCAGCCAGGCCCGATTGATGGGGGTGGGGATCTTGACAAAGTAGGGAGGAGCATTGGAATCTCTATCCCTGTGAGTGGGGGTAAAGTCGATATTGGCGTCGTAGTTCTTGATGATATAAAGCTGGCTAGAACAGAGATACTCGACTTAGGTATCCCAAAGGGCGTGAACACAAACCCGACTGTAGGAATGAAGCTCAAGAAGAGTGGGCGTACTTCAGGTCTGACAGAGGGTACAATAACCTCCATATCCGCTGTACTGTCAATTCAGTATAACGATGGAATAAAGACGCTTGAAGCATTGATACTGACTAGCAAAATGAGTGATGGTGGTGATAGTGGTTCAGCTCTATTGGATGAGGCTAATAATGTAGTCGGACACATCTTTGCTGGCTCTGATACGTATTCTGTTGGATGCAGAGAGGACAGTATTCAAGAAGCGTTGCCCGATTGGGAGGTAGTAACGACAGAGATTAATGCCAAGTACGGCCCGACAGCTATCAAGTTGCCTCTCCGAATTGAACCCGAACAGGCCCCGCCTCCGCCTGCACCCACGACACCTTTTTTATCCGCTACGCTCGACAAATCGTCCTACTTTTCAGGAGACTCAATAACTATCTCTGGCAACATTAAGGACGTAGTGGGCCTTGAGGGGAAGCTTATATTGGCAAGAAGTTCAGCGTTTCAAATGAGCCCTACGTCAGCGGTCAGCGATAAAGACGGAAACTTCACAATAAAAACTTTCGTTAGAGTAGTTTCAGTACCTACAGACTTTGAGATTGAGCTTTCATTTAACGGCGATCCTTAGCTACATGGATTTTTTTACTTACTGGGAGGAAGCCCGCCCCCAGATTGACAAGCATTTAGAAAATAAAGTCTTTATGTTCAAGTACTGTGAAGAGGAGATGAGAAAAGCTCTTGCTGGCGGCAAGCGAGTACGTGGAACATTAACATTGCTTGTCTGTGAAGCATTAGGAGGTAAAAGAGAGGACGCATTAGATAGAGCATCCGCAATCGAGTTTGTTCAGGCAGCTAGCCTTATTCATGATGACTTTATCGACGGTGATGAGGTAAGGAGAGGACGGCCAGCTTTATGGGTTGAATTAGACCCGAGGAGAGCAATCCTACTTGCTGACGTTCTGTTTTCCTCTGCCCAGCTCCAAATGGAAGAGAAAAGTAGAGAGGACGGACGGATACTTGCCGAAGCGATAAAAAACACTGCTTATGGAGCTGCTGTCGAAGCATTGGACGAATATCAAAGGGTCATACCATTGAAGACGGGCGCATTGTTCGCAGCTGCCTCAAGGTTTGGTGCTGTAGCTGCAAAGCAGTCTAAAGAAATCGAGGAGAAAGCGTTCAACTATGGACTGTTTCTTGGCGAAGCGTTTCAGATAGCCGATGATGTTATGGACGCAAAAAAAGTTCAGAGTGGCGATGTTAATTTATGGAACGCTCTCCGTTTACTCCCTACCTTACTGAAGGCTAGTTTGTTTCACGATACGCTCGGTGAGGAGCAGGAGAAGTTCAAGCAGGACATTGATGTAAAAATTCAGAAGGCGGTTGCTGAGCTAGACGGGTTCCCTGATAATGAGTTCACGAAGATGTTGAACGGAGTCCCTCGGCAGATGGTCGATTTACTGTTTGAAAAAGGCTGAGCTAGAAAAGAGGTCGATTTACTGTTTGAAAAAGGCTGAGCTAGAAAAGAAGTACAAGGATTACGAATACATTTTCAAAGATATAGAGAAAACTTTGGGTAATAAAACTCTTACTACCTATGAGGTCTCTAAGCAGATGCACATGGCTATGGTCGAGCTATTTGATTGGCTCGAAATAATGCTAAAGCTCAATAGGGTAGGTAGGACGAAAGACAGGGATGGCCGTTTTATATGGAGTAAGAAGCAGTAAATGGATCTTTCGGCTCTTGCGACAAGAAGGGATACGGATATATATTATTCTATTAAATCTTTGGGTAGATAATCTTGACCGTGAATCCTTGGCTCGCCAACAAGTTGAAAAAGCTTGGAAACCCTGAGCCCGTTAACATAACAGTTCTCGTGGAAGTTGAGCCTAACTTTGCCGATGAGGTGAAGCAATCGCTTATAGAGAGCGGGTTCACAATAAAGTCGCAGGCCTTCAACTTTCTAACCGTGCCGAATGTACCAGCTGACAAGGTTTCCCTAATCAGCAAGATCAAGCATGTAAAAACAGTGAATTATGATACACCTGTCGGCGCAGTTTCCTTTCCGTTCCCACTCCCATTTGAATTACCGCTCTTTGGCCCTGTTAGCCGTGATGACCCTTTGGTTGGAACACTCTCGATTTCTGAGATCGTAGCTCCAAAAAAGTTACGCGCCCCTGATTTGTTATTCCCGTTCTCGCCATTGCGTATTTTGAGTACTCAAGACTATAAGTTCATTCCGAGCAGTGAAGTCAACAAAGAAGTTATTGATGTAGAAACTGACCTAGATGGGTCTGGAGTTAAGGTTGCTGTTCTGGATACAGGTTCGATGAATCCACTACATCCGATGAATATGTTCCGCATAAAGCCTCTCTCAACATCTATTGAGATTCTTCCCAACGATGGAGTGGGTCATGGAAGTTGGTGTTTATCGGCAGTTGGGGGTTTGCCGTGGCCTACGATATACGGAAACTCGGTTGGGATGGCCCCGAAGGCTGACCTATACTCGATCAAGGTTCTTGGTAGTGCAGGCATGGGTACCACTAGCGAAGTTCTCAAGGGAATGGAGTTAGCTGCCGAGCTTGGAATGAAGATCGTATCCATGAGCCTCGGTTCTGAACCTCAAGGAGGATGCAAGGACGATCCCACATGCAAAGCGGTTAAGACGCTTGCGGATAAGGGGATCATCGTTGTTGTAGCTGCTGGGAACTCTGGGCCTGGAGCTGGGACGGTAGGCTCACCAGGGATGAGTCCAGAGGCTATTACTGTAGGCTCGTGGAGTTTGATGGATGATGCCCCAAGTTACTTCTCAAGTCGAGGGCCAACGCCTGATGGCGTAGTAAAACCCGATGTCATGGGTTATGGCGGAGGTAGAAAATCGGATGACTTGACCCCTGATGAGCTGATTGTAAATGGTTGCGAGGGTTGGCTCGATGGAATATACGATGGCATACTTGAGGGCTTCGGTGGGCTTCACGGTACGTCTATGAGCACGCCTCAGATAGCTGGGCTTTTGGCGTTGGTAGAGCAGGACAGAAATCGGGACGGGGCCACGCTTACGCTCGCCGAGGTTCAGGAGTTAATTGCGAAGGGTAGATCGAAGGATAATGAGAGTGGGTACGGTTTAGCTAAGCTCAGTTGGTTCGTGAGTTAACATGCCCGATGAAACAGTTTACATAGACATAGAATCAAGAAGTGCTAAATTCAAAATCAGTGGGGTTACAGCTTCTACTCCAGCATCCCCCTACCTAGTAGGGAAGGTAACTCTGCGTGTAGGTTCTGACAAGCGGGACGTTCTATCAGCCTCGGTTATTTCTGACTTTGTTACGGAGTGAAGGAATCAATAACACCTGTTTTCAACGAACAGGGGAGTTATTGCGCTGTGTATTTGGAATAAGGTACACCTTCTATTCTCTTTATTAGCTGCTCTCTCAATAAACCTCGAAGAGCGACATTAGTTGTTACATACTTTAGACCAAGATCCTCAGATATTTTCTTGGGGCCCGCGGTATTATTCTTGAGATATTCTAAAATGCGCGTCTTTGTTTTATGAACCCCATAAATCGCTTCAACCTCTTCCTCGTTATGCATAATACCTCTTGGTGTGATTACAACCAATACTACCTTGCCACCTTTATTGGATTTCTTAAAGTTACGAAATTCAATTAAGGCGTGTGCTCTTTCCTCTGCCTCGCGCTTGCGCCTTAGCGCTTCAATAAGCACCAGACGGCCATTGTCAATGGCAACAGCATCGGGTATCTTATTACCAGCTCCAAGCGTATAATATGACTTGAACCTTTTAACCGAGGCTTTTATCAGGTCTTTATGTTCGTTTGACTCCATCCCCTTGTCAAAAAACATATTAAATAAAAATGTTGTCAGCGGTGAGGAGCTTCTTATGAATTTTTGACACAATAACCTTATAAGGGCTTCGCTTCATTCCGCAATTATGTCAGATGATAGAGAAACCCGTCCGATATTTCTTATCGCAAAGCAGATTGATGACGTACTCAATTCCGTCGTTGGTATAGCTCCTCTAACGCCTCTAGTAAAGGCTGGTAGGGAGTTTGCACCAGCGAATCTAATCAAGAGCGTTACAGGAATCAAGAAGCCCAGCGAGGTCGTCAACCCAATGATTGAGGATGCGGTGGATAAGATCAAATCAGGAGCACCTCCGCTTCCAGGTCCGCTTTCAGGTACGAGGTAATGGAAAGTGTCAGCACCAAGACCTGATACACTTCTGAAGCCTCTCGTTGACATCGAGAAGGCTTTCTTCGACATTCTTGTTGCTAAACCTGCTGGCACACTTGGGCAGACGGCACCGCCAAGACTCCCAGGCCCAGCAGAGCTTGCGGCCAATATTCTCTCAGGCGCGCCTATACCTGGGATTGGTAATAGCCTTGGTACTAGAGCTAGGGCGGATGAAACGCCTCCTGCAAAGACGGCTTCTAGGGCTTTCCAGTAGGTGTCGTCGTGAGCTACGTAATAGCACCATTTAGGCAGGTCAAGAGCGCATTCCCAGAGTTCCTAGATGCGATGCGAGCTTTGGAAGTTCAGACAAAGAGCAGGGCGGAGGCGATATGGCAAGGTTATACGTTTGGCGGCCTGTTCCCAGAGGGGAAGCAGTACGGCTTGGGCAACATTCTCCCCAAGAACACGACAGGCAGAGCTAGGCTCTTAGGCTCTAATTCCTTCGTGCAGAGATATACTGCCCCTGGTTCATGGACGGACATTCTTTCTTACACAGTGGCAGATGACCTCATACACAGTTTTGCTGGCTTTGCCTTCCCAGACCCATACATAATCTTCAATGCCATGAGAATATCGGTTACCGAAAGGATCTACCCGCAAGTGTGGCTTGAAGAAGCAAGAGTCTTCGCAGAGGATTCTAAAGGCATCGCCGTCATACTCAAACCTGACCCTGGCGAGGAGCTAATCATTCCAGAGAAGACTGCGTTCTTGCTTGAGGGGTATCAGGAAAGAGGAACTTCGGGAATCACCCAAAGGGTCATTCCGCTTGGTGTAGCTGCGTACAGAAAGAGAGATATCTACATCACGAAGTCGGCCAACTAGAGGTTAACTAACTTGGGCCGCTATTTCGTCATTCTGCGGGAGAAAGTCGCTAATAGCGACCAGGTAAAGGTCTGGATGCGACTGGCAACGGGCTTCAAGGAGACTCTCAATCCGAGGGACTTGGGGCTTCGCACGATCGAATACTTTCAGGCGAATCCACTAACTAGGGAAGTCAACCAATTAGCGTGGCCCGTAGGAAGCCTGTACCATATACTCGGGACACCCGAAAGGACGGGCAGTATGTCAGGCGTTAGTCAGGCGAGGGGCGGGCTTGGTTCTGGAGTACTGATCGTTTGGGTTCAAGGGACGACAGGCACAAGAATATATGGTGCGTCTGGCCCAGTCCGAAACTATGGAACTGCGGCCTCTGGATCTAGGAACGCAACTGCTTTCGTAATTGGGAGGATATAGAGGCCCCAACTACCCTAGGCTCTATAGAGAATAAGAAGGGCCGATGAGTTAATTGTCAAGCGTAGAACCCCCATTTGAGGAACCTGGTCATTACATACGCTATTTTGGGAAGAATGTTACTGACCCAGTTAGCGATCCCGACCTTAAGACCCGCTACATTCGGTTGTTAGATAGGGAGAAGACCTTACGGTATCCGTTCAAGATGGGTACTGTTGTTACTGCTATCGATGTGCGTACTGGTGAAACTACTTTCAGCGATCTAGAGCCGTCAACGAGGCACCTCTATCAGGCTTTCCTTGGGGTGCAACCTGGTGCGTTCTTTGAGGTTTCTCATCCGCAAGATGAGAGGACTCTGAAATGGGATGTCAACGTTTCGGCCATACCTGAGGGTGTAACTGCCGTCATAACGTATAAGGAGTCCCCCTATGAAGCACCTGTCTTCTCTATCTGGATACCCCCTGGGAGATCGCAGTATCCGAAGCTCAACGCTCTTGTGAGAATGCAGGAGTTGATAGCTGGCGGTAAGTCGATAATACCCGCTGGGATTTGGTTATCCTCACGTTTTAGCTTCACGCACGTAGAGGCGTCTAAAGAGGCCGACATTTACGACATGCTGACGAAGTTCAAGATTCCGAGTACGCCAGTAACGTTTGGTGGCTCGCTAAGGGAGGCTGTCAGGTAATGGGACAACAAGCTCGCATAATCAGGGTACAGAGGCTCGACCTCGGCAGACAGACCCCCGCGATCGTCGATGAAAAGTTCCCGACTCAGCCTCTTAGAATTAGCAACTTTGGACACGGGACGGCCACGCTTGGCGTAGGTAGTGCGTGGCTCATGGGTTCACGAAGAATCCAGGGTTCTCCCGATGACATAATGTACAACTTGACATACATGCACTTCGTAACTAACACGCCCAACGTATTCTTTGCTATAACACACTCAAGAGGTTCACCGAGAGCCTTCGGGGCACCGTTCCCAGGAACACTGAAGGTTATTTACATGGAATCGAAGGGCGAGCTTCTTGCGGTTGGTGATGTGATGCAACCCCTTGAAACATTCCCGCCAGGTACAGTAAGGCTATACTGCTTAGGGCCTGGCTCATCAAAGACTTCGGGGAAGGGTTCACCACCGAACATACAGGGCCTTGGTAGCCCAGGGAGAATAGCAATAGGAGCGGAGCTGATAGCGTATCCTGTGTAAGCTGATGAGATGATTGGCCCTCATAATCAAGCACGTGCAAAAGATTTCATCACAGATCAAGGATACTGCTCTCCAAGCTCGTAATCTGACGCTATCGATTCCGACAGCGACGGGCACGCCCCCAGCTGCGGCCGCATACGTCTCCTTTACTACGGCCTTTGGGACGCCTCCGTTTATGTTCGCAGAGTTCATAGGGCCCTTTGGGGGGGCAGGTACAATGACAGTTTCTAGGCTTCAACGGCTAGACGTAGCTCGTGTTCGTACTGGCAGCTTCCAATGGTCGGGTTCTCCCACAGGGAGGGCCCGCTGGAGAGCGGTTGGCCTGTTAGATCTGAGTTCCGCATAGGTAAAGACGATAAGATTTGGTAGACGTTCTAAAGATAATAGAGATCTCTGCTCCGAGCATCGCCTCATTACTTACAAAGTATAACGCAAGAAAGAATAGCGAGATAACTCCTATTCTACTGGCAACCATGCTTGACGAACTTCAGAAACTTAACCAGAATATAGTTAAGCATGCGGAAAATGCGGAGATAGCTACAAAGAACATAAATGTGAAGCTTGACACACTGCTAGCGAGAGGAAATTAGAATCGCTAATATTTATTAACTGTAAATAACAGCACGTCAGCAATGAAAATTTTACTACACCCTAAAGATCACCCTTGGAAAACGCAGTCAGGGTACGGAATTGCGGGGATGTACATGACACATTATCTCATTGACAAACATGAGGTTGCTGTACTTGCTTCAGTTGGTAACATGTTCAGCTTGGATTATGTGGATGATACTAAGAGCAATGGAGACCCTGTAAGAATTTCTGTGTACCCTGGTGCTGGCGATCAATACGGCGAAGACATTGTTGGGTATCACTACGACGACTTTAAGGCTGAAATTCTTCTTCAGATGGCCGACGCTTGGATCCTCAACCCCGATAAAATTCCAAAGCTCGCCCGCTCAGGGAAGATACACTGGATCTTAATTCCCCCCATAGATTTTCTAGATCCCATACCGAAGAGGGTCATTGAAACTCTGAGCGCAGCTTTCAAAGTTGTACCGTGGTGCAGAGATGCATACGATAGACTCCTCGCTCATGGTCTTACAAACGTCATGGAACCAATACCTTTGGGAATTAACACTGGCCTTTGGCAACCTCTTGATAGGTACAAATTCCCTAAGACGATGGAAGCTATGGGCTTCACTTATGACAGCTTTAACATCTTGATGGTGAACGCTAATCAGTTCTTCAGAAAAGCATGGGCGGAGAGTCTTGAGGGCGTAGCGATATTCAAACATAGAAATCCCGATGCAAAGATCAGGCTGTATCTGCATACACCATCAAATTCACCTGACGGTTGGAATATGGTGGAGCTCGCTGAAACAAGCGGGCTTGCGGATATTACCAGGGGGTTAGACACATACCACTTTGTAACTGGACGGTACGATGAAGAAGAATTGGTTAAAATGTTCAACATGGCCGATGTCTGTGTTAACTGTGGCTTGGAGGGCTTTGGCTACGCTTCCCTTCAGGCTCAGGCCGTAGGAGTTCCTGTAATTGGCTTGAATGCGGGGCCTACACCTGAGATCGTCAAGTATGGAGTTCTAGTTAAACCAGCTGCAATAATCCGTACGCCTTCCCTTCAGACAAATGCGTTCCCTTCCCCCCTCGATATTGCCGATGCCTTACAGATGCTATACGACAACCCTGGCGGTAAATTTGCCAAACAGCGGGACGAAACTATCGAATGGGTGAAGCAGACGTTTAGCTGGGAGGTTATAATGAAGAAATGGTTTGAGCATTTGGATAGGATAGAGGAGGAGCTTGATAGAGCATGCGTTCTACGGAGTCGCTATCCGCCAAAACCATCTAACAGAAGCCTTGAGTTAGCTCAACAAGTGAAGGTGCTGGAATGAAGATAGTTTGGGCTCAGGATCTAAACTTCTTCCGTTACGATGGAGGGGCCGAGCGCACCGATAGAACTTACTTCAGAGAAGGATTAAAGCGAGGACATGACCTACGGCTCGTTACTCCTGAGATGCAGAGCGTTCTTGAGAAAGACGACATCATAATCCTCAGCAACATAAGAGGTTTCAGCAGGGAGCAGGTGCTTGGAATACCGTCTCGGGCAGTAACGTTCACGCATGATTGGTGGTGCAAATATAGGCTCTATATTCCACTATCGGTAAAATGCTTTAGCGATTGCCCCGAGTATTCCTATTGGAGCAAGGTGTACGAGAAGGCCGAACTGAACATATTCCTGTCTCCGCTTCATTACGCAATCCATAAAGAGCGATTTGGAGAGGCCGTAGAGCCTCACTTTCTGACGCCGAGTGGGTTCGACAATGTAGATGCCTTCTTTGATACGATGAAGGAAAGAAAGGACTATTGTAATGTCAATGGCCTATTACCGTTCAAGGGTAGGGAACCGCTGATCAAGTTTGCAAAGGAGAATCCAGACGTTCAGATCGACGTTGGAGGCTCTAGTACTGAGAATGGACGGAAGCTTGACGTAGACCTTCCAGAGAACATGAAGTATGTAGGCCCTATTCCCGAATCACAGCTTAATGAGTTCTACAATAAACATGAGTTCTACATTGAACTGCCTGATACACCTCAACCTTACAACAGAACTGTTGCAGAAGCATACTTAAGTGGCTGTAAGATCAAGGGGAACGCATTGCTGGGTGCACTATCGTGGGAGTTCACGGATAGGGAGAGTGTTAGGAAGCATTTGCGGGAATCTCCGAGAGTCTTTTGGGAAACTCTTGAGAGGGAGTTAAAGCTATGAGTAAAAAAGGGCTTACATGCCCTGACTGTAAAACTGAGAACGAATATCCAGATATGTCGAAGCCGTTGTTCTGCAAGAAGTGTCATGGATTTATAGCTGCGCCAATGCGATTTTTCATGTAGGCTACACCAACGGGCTTCATCTGAATCATATTTAAATAAGTGTTATTGACAGGACGGTAGAATGAGAGTACTTATAACGGGAGCTACAGGCCTGCTCGGCTCACATATTTGCAGGCGTCTTAAGGATACAGACTTTGTAGTTGCTATGGTGAGGGATGCACTTCCTTCACGGTGGTTGGGTGAAGCTCTTCAGAATTGCGTTGGTGTGCGAGGAGATGTTAGGGACTTCCCTTTTGTTAGGAGGGTCATATCGGAGTATCAAGTTGACACGGTAATTCATTTAGCTGCTTTGGCCTCTGTCAAAATTGCTAACATCGATCCCATGACGGCTTATGAAGTCAATGTTATGGGAACGGTTAACATCTTGGAGGCCTGTCGGCAGCTCAATATCAAAAGAATTTTGATGCTGGAAACTGACAAGGTTTATGGCCAGGTTATGGAGGCAACGGCGACAAGCCCTATTCTATATGCGGGCCCCTATGAAACGTCGAAGTCTTGTAGTTTTCTGATCGGCGAGAGTTATAGAGACTTTTACAATATGAACATACTGCTTCCTGTAACGACAAATATGTATGGATTTGATGAGTTCAACGACAGAATTGTGCCCAATGTTATTCGTCAATGCTTGAGGAATGAGCGGCCTTATATTTACAAAGAAAAGAATATTGTAAGACAATACATCTATGTTGAGGACGTTGTAGATGCCCTTCTGTACATACTTAATCGCTATGCCTCGGAAGTGCGAATCATCCACCACAATACACCCCCATTGGAATCACTAGAGTATCCTGCGAACCTTTACAAAAGAAACAACGTATTCAACATTGCAGGGGAGACAAAGACGCAGGAACAAGTAGTACTAGAAATTTTGGAGCATTTTCCCGATTTGACGCCACACTACATTGAGGGCGAACGGACAAAAGAAGTTGCGTACGAAACGATAAAAATGACAGACTTTGGCTATGTCCCAAAAACGTCATTTGCAGACGGCATCAAACGGACTATCGAATTATTCAAGAAATACGAAGTTCGGGAGGTGCAGGCTCTCTGATCGCCGATTTAAAACTGAACAACTCGTTGGTTGGTTTCAATATTCAAATTGGTGTCGATACACCCTACGGAGGGACTTTCCTATCCCTTGTTCTTAGCCGATGGCATATCACCTTTTTCCTTCATACATGGAAGTTAGTCCCGATCAGCAAACAGATGCTAAAGAGTGTCCGTTGTCTATTCGTCGAAATCAGGAAATTCAGAATCTAATGAGAATTTGTGTCGTCGGCCATAGCCTTATCCATCCGAGGCAGTACAGATTTTTTGACTATTGGGCATCGCATGGTGCAGAAATACTTCAGATTTACCCTGGGGCGTGGGGCAATTTGTTTAGAGAGGGTGGTTATCGTATGACGACCGCTAATCCTTATACTCGGGAGCTTGATACAAACGTGGCCATTTTCCCAGCACATGCCATTCAGGCAGTTACAGAGTTCAAACCCGATATTATCTACATTCAGCAGGAGTATTACTCACCTATAACTCGGCAATTCTTTGCTCTAGGTAAGAAGCTTGATGCACGTCTTGTCGTCTTTATTTGGGAGAATCTGCCTGGGCGGTACGGGTATTTTGAACGGAAGATGATAGCAGACACGGACTTTATCATCTGCGGGAATAGAGAAGCGGAGGAGCTTGTGCATGACTACAATGAAAATACAGAGGTGATGCCACAGGTCGGTGTTGACACTGATCTCTTCAAACCTCTTGATGATGAGAAGGAGAAATATGGAGGATACAATTTCCGATCCTATGACCTCGTATTTGTGGGAAGGGCAAAGGAGGAGAAGGGCAGGCCTCTTATCCAACGTGGCGTTCTTGAAAGGAGCAGCTATACTCTATTAGACATCGTAAATCTTGAGTACGGTAAGATGCCATTAGCCTATAATCAGGCAAAGGTTCATGTTTCACCAACGCTGGATACAGACCATTGGAAAGAACAATGGTTATCCTTTGCCCACGCTGAAGCTCTTTCCTGTGGGCTTAGGTGTATTGGTAGCGATACAAGGGCGGTCGTTGAATATGGCTCCGCAATTCCACACTTCTACATCTGCAAGATGGGCGATCAAGAATCTCTGCTAGATTCTGTTCGTACTGCGACAGCGGATTGGAAACCAAACCTTGACGGAAGGCAGTACATCATAGATACCTTTGGATACGAAGCAATGAGATTGAAACTTATGGAAGTTTTTAAGGGTGAAGAAAATGGTTGAGGCCGAAGTTACGAAGAAAGACTGCCCAGGCCCGAATAGCCCCGATGGGATGCACGCAATACGGAATGGCCCTTTCACGCCAGATCCAAACAAGAGCGAGATCGAGAATAAGCTGGCTTGGTTGAAGTGGAGGGACGAATTTAGGTTCAGCGACCAGTATTGCATGTACTGTGGAAAGGCGATATGGTAGAGGTAAGTAAGATGGCTAGAGATTTCAACATTGCGGATATTCGGTATGTACTACTACGTACTAAGGTTGGTGAACAGGCTCTATCTCACTATCAGCTAGATGAAACGAAGTTCGTGCTGGAGGC
>ERZ1292645.533-Hain-H14-02um-R2-533-length-13477-cov-5_pt1 | contig 13477 bp, 13 predicted proteins | sample MGYA00564401_ERZ1292645 | MGnify/ENA primary metagenome ERZ1292645 (study PRJEB36523, sample SAMEA6512644) | groundwater metagenome | collected 2019-01-09 | study: AquaDiva: Metagenomics assemblies of 32 groundwater samples | reverse complement strand
AAATACCGGCTTTTTTGTTTGGGCGGAAATTTTGGCGACTTTTCTATGAAAAGGCAGATTGTAAATTTCTCCGGAACCCGTTTTAAACCCGTCAACCCCCATATCGTAAAGGACATCAACGGCTTTAGGTGAAAATGGGGTACAGAGATATTGAATGCCGATTTCCTCGCAATGTTTTTTAAGCGCTTTATGGTTTTCGGGCGAGAACAGAACTTTTTTCAAAATATCCTGCAAATCGCCGGCCCACATCTTTACTCCTGATGTCATTTCTTCGTCTGGAAAATGCATCTGGACTTTCAAAACATCCGCGCCGGCGTCTTTAGCGGCGCTCGCAAGCTCCCTTGCCTTCTCTAAACTGCCCATGTGCCCGTCGGATAATTCAGCAATAATCACCGCGGGAGTGTCTTTGTTAATCTTTAATTTTCCCAAGATAAGTTCTTGCATAGCTTTGTTATATACCATTATAGAACTTTACTCAAATCACTGTGGTTTCGCGAAAATCTTGTTAAAAATAGGTGTATTTTCGTTATGAAAATACACCTCCGTATTACTGGTCAAGAAATTATATGCTGGCAAAGTTTTGTCGGAAGTAGCGCGGCACCAATAACGCCGGCATTCGTTCCAAGCTCCGCGGGAAGAATTCCTGTTTTTTCGCGCGCAACCGGATGTACAATAAGCCGTTGCGCCGTACTTTTTACTGAAGCCCCAAACAACGGCCACGCATTAGATAATCCTCCGCCACCGATCACCAATACCTCTGGCTCAAAAAGATTGATGATGGTTGCAACACCAATCCCCAGATACTCGCCGTATTCTCTCCAGAGCGCTTGCATTTCTTTGTTCCCATTTTGCGCTTCGGAATTAGCAACCTTTGGATCAATCCCCCGAGTCACAAAAAATTGCTCAGATGCAAAATGCTCCAAATGCCCGGGCTCGCCCCTTCGCGCGCGCTCTGCGTCAATGATAATGAATCCGACAGCATGCGCACTGCCAAAAAATCCGTTCTGAAGCTTGCCGTTCTTAATGAAAGCGCCACTTGTTCCGGTACTCATAGTAACCATAAATACGGATTGCGCGCCCCTCCCGGCGCCAAGAAGCCACTCACTCACAATTCCGGACTGCACATCATTGACTACCTGAATTGGCACGCCATAACGTCTTCTCGCTTCATCTTTTAAATTAACGTGGTTTAAGACATCAAGCTGTGGTCCGGCGTAAATCCTCTTTTGAGAGACATTCCCTGCCGTACCAATTCCGATACCCAATAGTTGATCTGGGGAAACACCGGACATCAGCCCATCACTTACACCCCAAAGCACAGAGAAAAATTCTTTCTTCGTAGGCGGTTTACTGCGGTACTTTCTTTCCTCGGTTTGCATAATATTTTTACCATCAAAAATTATACCTCTAATTTTTGTGCCACCAATATCAATGCCAACCGAAAGCTTTTTGCGCTTCATTAGAACCCTCCTTATTCAAGATTTAAAGATCTTTACATCTTTTCACTTTCACTAGAATACTTTACTTAACTTTTCTTGTCAAGTTCCCCGTGAATAATGATCTCAAGAACTTCTGTGAGTGAATCAACGAGAAAATCCGGATGCGCATTTAAGATTCTTTCTGGAGCATTGTGGCCATTATTCATCATACCGCATACCGTAACGCCCGTTTTTTTTGCGCTCTCAATGCCATTAGCAAGATCATCCACATAGAATGTATACGCTGGCTGTATATTAAATAAGGCGCACGTTTCTAAAATGGCGGAGTCTTTTTGGAAAGCAAGACCACGATAATAATCCAGCAATGGTTTTGCGTTAAATTGAGACAATCCACGATCAAGCGCTTCCGGAGTTTCTGCGCTAATCACAGCAGTTTTTATGCCAAGCTCCCGGCATCGAGAGAGCACGCTAACCGCATCTTCTCGTAGTGCTACGCGGAGCGGATTTTCTTTTTTATTATAGTACTCGTGCCGTGTTTCTTTAAGAATTTTTCGCACCTCCTCAATGGTAATATGCGTTGGAACGCCACGCGCATAGAAAAATTTCATAAAATCCACATCTATTTCTCGACGATATTCTTCTAGCGTCGGCGTGGCGACACTATACCGCTCAAAAACTTTTGAGACGCATACATATTGAAGCGCCAAATTATTCAAAAGCGTCCCGTCCCAATCTAATAACAGGAGCCTTTCTGTCTCTTTATTTTTTTGAATATTTTTTATTATCATGACTATAGCGCATCACTATACTCAAAGCACTCCAATTATTCGAAAACCTTAGCGCATTTATCATTAAGAATAAAATATTTTCATATTTTTGTCAAAGATAATTGCGTATTTCATACTAAATTAAAAAAGTCGCTCCGATACATCGACGCGTATCGAAGCGATTTTGCGGCTTACTTTTTAATCTCCCGAATCTTATCGCCCGTAAGCAACTCCGCTCCCCCATCGTCTGCTTTTCGCACATTGTGGTATGTCGGGAACATATCCATCATTTCCCGCCAGCGGTCGTATGCTTCCTGCTGTAAACACCACGGCGTATTAATCTGAATGCGCCCTGGATTAACCGCGGCATATGAAACCGTTGTTAAAACCTCGCGATCGTCTCCGAAAGCAAGCCAGCCAAAGCGCGCGCAAACTTCATACATTTCAGTGCCGGGATAAGGCGTTGCGATAAGTGGCGTAATCCCATGAACTCCGAGGGCCAGAAGTTCTTTACAAAACACGATAGTGGTCTCGAAGCTTTCTCTGTCCTCGCCCTTCATAAACAATTCCTGATTATTTTTTAGATAATCCCGCACATCCTCGTCTTCTTCAAAAAATTCCCCGTTGCTTTTTATGAGATAATTTTTATATCGCAACAGTAATTCAGGATTATGCAGATATTTTTTACTCAACCTGCCGCCGGGATACGCGACAATGAAGAAACATGAAACGCGAAGTCCGGCATCTACGCACCATTTCGCGACCTGTAGGGTCTTTTCGAGATGTTTTTCGGCCATCGGTTTATCCATCGCCAAAAGTGTGCGCGGGTCACCTGATTCAACCGGCAGATACACGATCTCTGTTCCGGCTTCTTTAAGAAGTGCCGCCAATTTTTCAGTCATTTTATCAATCATGATGCCGTTCGGAAACGTGCAAAGAAAATCATGACCCCGTTTACGCAAGTCGCGAAGATATTCAAGAACTTTAAGGGCTCTCGGCTCTTGAAGGGTAAAATTATCGTCTTCAAATTCAATGTGGTTGACCTGCCATTTCTCTATCGCCATTTTTATCTCTTGAAGTACGCGCTCGGGCGTAAAGGGCCGCCAAAGCTGTCCTTTCTCGGGAATGGAGCAAAACTCGCAGGTAAAAGGACATCCTCGGGAAGAAATGAGCGAGAGCGTCCTATCCGCTTGATTGCCTCTAGGCGACCATCTCACATACCACTTCATCGGCCTGAAATCGTAGCCGGGCGGCGGAATCATGTCAATCGTTTTCAACTGCTCGCTTCGTAGCGGGCTTTCAAAAATTGAGCCGTCGGCTTGCTTAAAAACGAGCCCGGGAATTTTATCAAGCGGATGACCATTTAATATTTTAGAAAACGCGATTTCTCCTTCGCCCTTAACGACAACATCGGCTCCCGATTCCAAAATAACTTGATGGGGCAGGGTTGTCGCGAGAATGCCGCCAATTACAACCGGGATGTCGGGAAAAACGGCTTTAATTTTTTTCACTAGCGGATAAAGAACAATGCGAGAATCGGTAAACGGCGCGTTGATGCCGATAACATCGGTATCGCGGGGAATTTGCGAAACAATCCATTCATCGGGATGGCCAAAACGATTGGTCATCTGATACTTTGTCTGTATCGGAACCCGAACCGTCTCTCCGCCGTCAATCATCGGGTCAATAAAAGCTACAATTGCGTGGCCGAACTGCAGAAGATAAGCTCCGACATAACCGAGGCCGAGCTGTTGAGAACGGAATTCAACATGGTCATAAAACGTCCAGGGACAAGCGATTAGAGTCACCTTTTTATGGATTATATTCGCGCGATCTTTAAGCGAACTATCATCATCAACAAGATTCATCCGCGCAGTAAGCTGGTCTTCGGCAATCAGACGCTCTGCCATAATCAACCGATCTGCCATGCCAAAACCTCCTTCGTGTCAAAAATCTGATTCTAGCAAGAACATAACAGCTTTATTGCTTTTTGGCTATAGCTAAAAATTGGCCGTCAAAAAATGGCATTGGCGCGTTTCTCAAGCCAAAATACGAAATTAATTTAATCACGATGTTTTCTGTAGCGCCAATCAGCTTGTTATTATGGTTATTAAACAATCGGCCTAGAGTGCGGGAGATAAAATCTTCCAGTCCATAATAAGTTATAAGCAATTTCGTTTCCAACACTTTAAAACCTCTTTCGGACAAAAAATAAGAAAGATTCTTCTCGTTAAAATAAATTAGATGTTCCGGCGGCTTAATCGCTCCGTGGCCCACAAAATTAGCCGTACTTAAGGTTTGAATGATCAGCAAGCCTTGAGGTTTTAAAATTCTTTTTATTTCCGCGATCTCATCATTAATATTTTTAAAATGTTCAATAACACCCATGATGGTTATTACATCAAAATAGTTTGAGGGATAATTTTGCTCTTTTGTACTTCCCAACGACGCGTTTAAATTCTGCTTTTTAGCGTAGTGAACTGCTTCCTCCGACAAATCATTGCCGAAAACATTAAAGCCGTGTTTTCGGGCGCACTCCATGAAAAAGCCGTGAGAGGCGCCGACATCCAACAACTTTTTGTCTCCCGACGATTCGTCCGATAAATTTAGAGGCGGCAGCCATTTTTTAATTTTAAAAAAATATATTTTGTCGTTCATTTCGGCAATTACCTTGTCTTTAAGATAATTTTTATAGCCGAACTTCCTGTTTTTTGCGCTTGCATTAAAGTACTCTCCGGAATTATAAAAATCATTTATTTCTTTATCGGAGGGCAGTGGATAAACAAAAATAAAATCGTCGCTTTGGCATTTAAAAAGCGACCACTTGCCGAACCTCTTAAAGAGGGAGGGTTGATTGCTGTTACAAATAGGGCATCTTAATTCCATAAATTTGTATCCAAAACTTTAATCTAACTGCCGCCGCTGATAACTTTTAATGTCCACTCATTGGGTTCTGCGTTTTCGTCTTTTGGCAAATCATTAGCATCCAATCTCGGTAAGATAAAAGGATTGCCGGCGGTTAAATCGGCAATTCCGACTTCCGCGGTTAATGCCAGTTTGCAGCCGCGGCTCTTTAGTAAAGCAATCAAAAAATCATTATACGCTCCGTAAGGATAGCACATTGCCCACGCAGAAGTATCACAGCCAATCGTTTCCAAAAATTTTAAAGAAAGTTCTATTTCTTTATTTTGCTGATCTTCAGATAGAGTGTCTAACCAATAATGATCCCAGCCATGACCGCCGACATACATTCCGTGTTTTGTCATGTATTTTAATTGATCGGCATCCATATATAATTCTCTGGAAAACGCCGCCTCATCTTTACTGACATATTTAAAAAATAAGTTATCAACGATTATATTTCGCAGTTTTTCGGGCAGAGCTTTCTGTAATATTTTTTTTATAAAAGAAACTTCTTCGGCATCAAAACGGCTTTTCGTTATTAATTTATTGCGGATAATGTCGTTTGGTTCAAGATTAAATTCTTTACGGTATTTATCCATCAAAGAATATATATTCTCAATGAGCAATTTTTTGTCTTCAACTGAAGCCAAAATAAAGTGGATTTTATTGACATCCAAAACTTTGTGCTCACAAATGGCCTTGCCAGGAGGGAAAAAACTTCCCTGTATCCCCAACTCATCCAGAATAGGAAACGCTGATTCAAAATGGTCTATGTACCCGTCATCAAATGTTAAGAGCAAAGAATTTTCAGGCAGTTTTTTGTTTCCCCCAATAGCCTCAAACAAGTCCTGCATTCGAATAATGCCGTAGTATTTCAAAATATAATTAAGCTGTTCTTTAAAAAGATTAATATCGAGGCCCTTAATTTGAGGGTGGCGGGAATGCTTTAAATTCCGAACGTAATGATACGTTATTATTGAAATTTTATTTGCCATGCTCTGAAATTTATTTTTTAGCTAACCCTCTGGGTATATTCGGCCTATCCAAATCGCCCTCAGATAAAGTCATATACCAGGAATTAATATCTAATAATTTTTCTTTAATATATTCCAACGAGTCGTCAAAGTATATCAAGAAATTAATGGGACCTCTATTTCTTTCTATTGGTTTAAAAACTCTGGGAAATCTATTTAAACCGAATTTATCCGAATTTATAAACCCGCGTTTTTCCAGCGCCTCGGCATAAAATTTACCGGTGGAAAAAAAGTCAATGAAATCCGCGCGTTTTTGTTTCATCAGTTTAACGAACGCGCTGATTATAAAATCGTCGCATTCGCTCATAGACACCAAATCAACAATTCTGCCGATTTTGTATTCGCGATTGTTCTCTTGAGCTGTTTCTGTTCTTGAAACCAGATATCCGTTTATTTCGCCGTCCTTTTTAGCGGCGTACAAGCTGTATTTTAACAGCGGATGATTTGTAAATCTCCAATTTAGATAATCGTCGTCTCTTTCCACAGTAACAGGAAATCTATTGCGCGCTTTTTTCCAAAAATCATTTATGTCATCGCCAAATTTTTCAATTTCCTCAAAATTATATTGCGACAAACATTCCGTCTCTTTTTCCATAAATTTTTCAAATTTATGGAAGTCCGGATTTTGAGGGTTTTCAATAAGCGCGCATTTTTGGGGATCTATGATAAAAATATATCTATCAAGATTACCCATGGCAAACCAGTTGCCTATCCGCTTATACATCTGTTCTGTTTTTGGATTATACCCCGTGCCCGTAATCAAAGAAAAATTCTTTTGGCAGGCCGCCACAAGAACGCTTCCCAAACCCAGCGCCCTGCAAGCATTATCAATCATCAAGTTACATAATGCCCCGCAGTTTTTATGAGTCTTATCAAATACTTTCAACTTGTAGGGCACCAGGCCCAGAAAGCCGAGAAATTTTTTATTTTCCTTAATAATCCCCACGGAATAATTCTTGAAAAAGTTGTGGGGATTTTTAAGATATTGCCAATCAAAAAATTCATCGTTGTTTAAAATATACCGGGGGTAAAAATACGAGGAAACAAACCGCTTGAATTTTGACCGGTCTTTTTTGTCATAAAAAACTATCAGTTTCGCGAACCTTTCAAGCAAATTATTCATTTTCGGCCTTCTTTAGTATCGCGCAGTAGTTTATCGGCACATTTACCCCCTCGGGACTATCTTTTTCAAAAACAGCCTGCACCAGTTCTTTTTCCGGAACAAAGCCAGCCAGTCTGACATGCTCTCTCACATCGTTTGCGCACCTGTACAAATATATATGATCTACCATCTCGGCATACACCGCGACGGTTAAAAAAACTCTCCCGTTTTCATTTAGTAAAGTATGAAGCTTTTTTAATACACCCAGGGGATCTTCCACGTGTTCCAAAAATTCTCCGCATAATATTTTATCAAACTTTTTGTCAGTTTTAAATTTATAGATATCTTCCTTTATAATATCTATTCTGTCTTTTTCTATACGGTCCCACGACAATACATTTTTTGCAAATTCAATGGCAGTCTCGCCTAAATCTACTCCGGCCCCATTCCATCCGGAATTATTTTTTAAAAAATAACTTATAAAGATGCCGGTCCCCACCGGAACCTCCAAAATATCGCCGCGCTCATTATTGTTCTTTACAAATTCCGAAATAAAAAACTTAAAAACATTCCAATGAGTTACCCAGAATATTTGGGAAAAATATAGAGCCCACATATACCACGGCCCCTTTAATTTTCTATTCGGATCACTGTACACATGCCTGTCAAGTTCTTCATAAGACGAATATAAATAATGCCCCGTCTTATGGAGATGCAGCTGTAATCTCAAAAATTCCACCGAGAAATCAATTAATGTATGTACTTTTTTATGGTATTCGTCTTTGTTTCCTTTGACGTAGTCATAGCAATCTTTGCACAGCTTCTCCGCAAATTCGTAATCAAGTTCCAATTGTTTAATCTTGCGGAAGGTTGCTTTAAAAAAATAGCAATTTTCTTCCAGATAATCCGCGGCGGCAACAAAGTGCGGGTATTTTTCTTTTAATTCGTCAAAGGTCATTTTAAAGCTTGTTTATTGTAAAAGCTGAACTCTTGCCTTTCCGGAAACGTAAATCTTATTTGAAATTTTATCCGATATTTTTGTGTCTATCGTAATCAATTTCAATGCGTCCATTTTATTTATAACCCGGCCTTGAATCATTAGTTGGGTGTTGGGTTTTACGAAATTCTTAAATTGCAGTTCTTGGGACAAATAAAGGCAATATTTTCCTGGAAGATGCGTCCCCACCAATGTGGAAAACAGAGAGGAAACCAGCATGCCGTGCACTATTTTTCCTCCGATTTTTGTGCTTAATGCGTATTTTTCGTCCGAATGAAGGGGATTAATGTCGCCGCTGATTTTCATGAAAGATTTGACGTCTTCTTCCGTTATAACCGCGTCAAACGAAGCCTCGTCTCCGATTTTAATATCTTTATATTTTAATTCTTTTAATCCGCTTGTCTTCATTTTAAATTTCTATATTATATTTCCTTAAAACCCGCTTCATGTCGCCTACGTTTTTAACTCCCGAAATGTCTTCAATCGTAAATCTAAGGCCGAATAATGACTCCAGTTCGCTGGCAATAAGCAACCCGTTGAAAGAATCCCACGTTTTAACATCGTCAGGCGATAGCTTATCATTTATGTCTGACTTAGGAATTTCCAGGATTCTGACCAGTAATTCATCGAATTTCTTTAAATTATCTTTTTGGGTGTTCATTTTTATCTTTTAATTTTTAAAACGTAAAGGTTCTCGTTTATTTTTTGAAATCCGCGTTTCTCATAAAAGTCGGCGGTTTGGATATTTTTTGCAGTGGGAATATATTCACCAACCAATTCTTCAATTTGGTTTTTTCTCGCTAAATTAATAATGTATTCTATAATATGATCCTCCACTTTTCTGCCCAGTATTCTACAGCTCAATAAGAAAGTTTCAATCCCCCATCTCTTATCTGATTCTTTATTAATGATGAATGAACCTGTAAGTCCGTAATCTCCAAATCTATCTTTTACATTTACAGAAAAAGCTTCGTGGGCGCTGGAATTTATAAAATTAGTGATATCCTCCTCCGAATATTTTCTTGCCGTTAAATTAAATTGGTTTGTTTTTTTCGTAAGCTGCGATATTCTTGGAGCTGTAAATGCATTTGCCAAATCAATCTTTACTTCAAGTTGTAAACTTTTAATGAAGTCCTCTATATTATGAAATTCTTTTTCAAATTGGTTTCTTTTACGATCTTGATAATATGACTCACCTCTTCTAAAATCTTCGTTGGTAATTTGCAATCTATTAAAATCATTTAAACTCTTGAAGAACCTGACATAATTTGAGGGGTCTTCTGGCAAATCTACCACAAGAACTTCGGGCATCAATTCCCTAACCAGCCCTCTATTAATTGGATCGTCGTCAACAAAGACCAGCGAATCAGTGCCTATATTTATCTCCTTTGCTATTCTTTTTAAATTACTCACTTTATCGTCCCAATTTATTTGAATTGAAGCGAAATCTTTCTCTCTCAACATCATGTGAGGATGTTTTTCAATCACTTCTAATGCGTCTTCGGGATTATTTTTGCTGTTTATCGCGAGTATGATTCCTGTTTTATAAAGTTCGCGTATATATTTCTGAAAATCTTTATAAGCCTTGCCGGAAGAGTCGTCGTCAAGTTTTATATTATTAAATCCATCTTCCCCAACCACTCCGCCCCAAATCGTATTATCCAAATCAAGAACAATGCATTTCTTATTTTTAGAGCAAAAGGGCTTAATAAAACTCATTATTTCTTCTGCCAATAACGGCAGATATTGAGGACTAATATACATATCGGCCAAATAGAGCATTTTTTCATCAACTATGTTGTATTCTCCGTATTTAGAAAAAAAGGCCGCCAGATCAACAATGTATACCCTGTTATTGCCTATAAACTCTTTTTTTAAATTATAATTAAAATTCACAACCGCGTCTTTATAGGATGCCTGCGTTTTTTCGTCAAAAATTCCAAACGGAGAATAGGACAATAGAGGCAAATTTGAAACTATTAGAGTCCCCTCAATATTGTCTAAAAATATGCGCGCCAAAGCGAAGAACTCTTGCGTTCTGCCATTAATATATTCTGATCTTTGTTCTAAATTCTGGTCAAGTAATTTTTGTAAATTATCACCGAGTAGATATTTGTGATCAATAAATATTGCGGTGATATCGGGTTTAAATTTTCTCAACCCGCTATCTGCGTCAATAATTTCCTGGTCAATTTGATTATAATCTGCGGCGTATGCCAATAAACCGGTATTAATATCGTCATGGCACTTCACAGAAATAATTTCACCCAAGCCATTAATAGTAAAACTGGACAGGATGGCTATTTTTAATTTATTTTCTCCCGTCTGTTCTAATTCTTTATACCTTTTCAGGTAGTATGATAATTCCTCTTTATTCATTTTTAACTATCACGAACGCAATTGCTTTGTCCTTTTCGTGCGATAAAGATAATAAATATTTTTTCTTATCCCAAACAATAAAGGGCTTATTGTTTTTGACTTTTACCTCTATGTCCTTGTGGTCTTTAATTGTCTTGCTTACTGCCTTTATAAAAGCCTCCTTCGCGCAAAATCTTGCCGCAAAATGTTGAGAAGAATCTTTTTTACTAAGGCAATATCTAATCTCATTTTTATTGAATATTCTCTCGTAAAAATTTTTGTTTTTATTAAAATTAAGCTTTTGAAAACGAGATATGCTTTCAATATCAACTCCGATTCCTAATTTTTTTGAGACCATAATATGTAGATTTATGGTACTCCAAAATTATTTTTAGTCAAGGCTAAAAATCTATGTCCAGAAACTGTTTTTGCGCTTTAATTTGCCAGACATTTTTATTCAATAAAATATCCAAAAATTTTTTGTCGCTGCCGGCATCGCCAAAATGATTCGTCGACTGATAACGCGTCGGTGAACCGACAATTTCTTTTATCAGAGCCAAAATGTCGTCTTTATTGTACTCACAGCGCTTGACACTCTTGACCATCCCCGCCTTTATTCGTCCATTTTGCCGACTGCCGATATCAATTGTCGGAACGCCGTAATATGGCGCTTCACGAACACCGGCCGAAGAATTGCCGATGATAAAACGCGCGTGCTTTAAAATGGTCAAAAAATACTCAAAACGCAAAGAGGGGTGAATGACAAACCGAGGATGGCGCGAAAGCTTTTTCTGATAGACATTTAAAATAGCATCGGTCCCGGGATCATTATTAGGGTAAATAACCACATAATTCGAGCCTGATTCCAGAAGCGCTTCAACCACCTGATTGGTATGAAAAAGAAAATTATCCAACTCTGTTGTTACCGGATGAAAAACAAACAACGCAAAATCATTAAAAGGCACGTTATAATGCTTTTTAACCTCCGGCCAACTTGGTAAATTTGATGAATTCATGATATCAATATCCGGCGAACCGGTGACAAAAATCGTTTCTTCGCGCTCACCCATTTGTAACAAACGCCGTTTTGCCTCTTGATTAGCAACAAAATGTAGATGGGAAACTTTGCTAATAGCGTGTCTGATGTGTTCATCGATAGAACCCGATATCTCGCCTCCCTCAATATGAGCCACTAAAGTATTATTAAAAGCGCCAACTAAAGCGCCGCTCAAAGCCTCCACTCGATCGCCGTGGACGAAAATCAAATCCGGCCGCAGAGATTTGATAAAGTCGCTAAAACCGCGAATAGTTTCAGACAAAATGATATCCGGGCCCGAATTATCTTTATGATTAACAAATTTATAAATATTGGGCAGGCCGCATTTTTCAATTTCGTGAACGGTTTCGCCGTATTTCGGATTGAGATGCATGCCGGTTACGAAAATATGGGTTTCGAATTCTTTGGCTGTTTGTAAAATAGAGAGAATTGACTTGATTTTTCCAAAATCAGCCCTGGTTCCAGTTAAAAAAACAATTTTTTTTATCCCCTCTTTTTCCATATAAAAAGACTTAGTCTCTTACACTTCGTCCTTAATTATATAACAAGGGGTCATGGCAAAAGGGAACTTCATTATTTTTACATTTTTATCCTTGAAGTATTCGTCGGCGGCTTTTGTTTCTCCCGGAAAAACGCCGTAATCATCCAAAATTAAAACGCCTCCTTTGACAATTCTCGGCCAAAAATATTTCAATATAGCAACCGACGGCTCATAAATATCAACATCTAAGTTAAGCAATGCTATCTTCAGATGAGGATTTTTTTTGAAATATTCCGGAACGGTTTTAACGACATTCCCTTCAACCAGTTCAATGTTTTTATCAATGCCTTTATTTTTAAAAACCTCAAGTAGCTGCTCTTTGGAAATTGACTCAATGCCGGCGCCTTCAACGAACTTCTTTCTGTATTTTTTATCGTCTTTGTATTTGGTTTCGGGAAATTTACCAAACGTATCAAATCCAATTAATTTATGAGAAAATGGATTCCCGAATAAATTTCTGAAACCGGCAAACCTCACAAAGCTGGCGCCCTTATAAATACCGCACTCCACTATGGCGCCGGGCAAATCTTTGGTCATTTTAAATAACTCATAATGAGCTAGAATTTTACCGAATCGCGCGTTATCGCAACTCAAGTAAAAATTATTTTCATACTCAAAAGCCTTTGAGAAATCAGGTAATTTAATCATAATTATGTATGTTCCTAATATAATAATACACCTGTGTCTAAAATTGCAAGCCGTGTCAAAAAGTTGTAGTTTATTTAAATAACAATATGAACCCTGTGTTTTTAGAAAAAATCAAACTTTTGTACTCCAAATATTTTTATGCCGGGATTCCCATCCTGGTCCTAGCTTCCGGCGCCCTCTATCTTTTTTGGCCGATGCTTTCAGGCAGATCTCTTTTCCCGCCGTCAAACATCGGGCTTTATCACTATATGTATTTCGCGCAAATGCAGCGCTTCGTCTACGATCTGGGCACGCTACCCAACTGGTGGCCGGCCTACGATTCAGGCTACCCCATCAATTTAACGCTGGATGCTTTTCTTAATCCTGTTTTTATTATCGTTCTGAAATATCTGTCTCCTTTTTTGGCAAACAACCTCATGGTTTTTGTTTTCTTCGTAATAAACGGATTGGGCTTATACGCGCTGGCAAGAGCCTTGCAATTAAGCCGAATAAGCAGCCTGATTGCGGCCATTTCTTACGCTTTCAGCGGAGTGGTGATGCAATTTACGCCCACAACCGGCATTGTCGCAGTAATGCCCTTTTTGCCATTGTCCTTTTTGTGCTGCTTAAAAATACTTCAAGGCAAAACAA
>ERZ1292645.532-Hain-H14-02um-R2-532-length-13494-cov-3_pt1 | contig 13494 bp, 15 predicted proteins | sample MGYA00564401_ERZ1292645 | MGnify/ENA primary metagenome ERZ1292645 (study PRJEB36523, sample SAMEA6512644) | groundwater metagenome | collected 2019-01-09 | study: AquaDiva: Metagenomics assemblies of 32 groundwater samples | reverse complement strand
CTCAGGAGAAGATGTCGCGCTCACCACTTGAGCCCGCCCCCGCCAGGCGGGATTTAACGTCACCTGAACTGCGATTGGCCGGGGTGGGACGTCGGCTCAGGCTTTGGCGGCCTGCAACTCCTTGATGTCGGCGAGCACCTGAGCGGGGTGCGACGTGATGTCGTCAACCTTGTAGCTCTTGGCAATAACGCCCGCGGGGTCGATGAGGTAGCTGATGCGACGAGCCCACCCCTGCGGTTCCTCACCTTCGGCCGCAGGCTTTGACGCGTGGTACGCCTCCGAGACGGTGTGGTCTACGTCGGAAAGCAGCCGGTACGTGAAGTCGTGGTTCTTGGCGAAGGCGCAGTTGGCGTCGGTGTCGTCAAATGAGATTCCGAATATCACAGCGCCGGCATCAGTGAACTCGGGGGTGAGGTCACGATACGTCTGTCCCTCGATGGTGCAGCCGGGAGTATCAGCCTTCGGATACCACCACAAAACCACCCAGCTCCCTTTGCACTCTTCGAGGCTCGCGCTGTCACCGTTGTGGTCACGTAATGTGAACGTCGGCGCGGTTGTTCCCGTATCGAGCATCTGTGCTTCCTCCCGTCCCAAATTTTTTGTTAAGCGTAGGCCGATCCTCCAAGGTGGTCACATGACAGACGAGCAGCAGCGAGCAGAGGCGCACCGGCTCTCCAACGAACTCCGGCGCGTGATCGAGAAGCTCGTGCTCGTGCGAGCGCCTGCCGATCAGTTGGCGACCGCGGCCGACGCGGCGCGCTGGTTGGCCGTGTCGGGCGCGTCGTGCGCCGCGATTTTGCCGATGAGCTCGAAGGACTTCCCGCTCGCCGCTGGTATGAGAGTCACGATGGCTTCGCCGAGTCGGCGAACGCCGGGAGCCCTGTGGGAATGTTCGACCTCAGCCCCATCATGGGACTCTCGAATCCGCTGGCCTCTCCTCTGCAACTCAAGATCGCGGAGGATTCCGAAGGAAAGCTGATGGCAGTCGGCAGCGCGTTCTTCAACGCCGCGTACGAAGGCCCGCCCGGATGCGTGCATGGGGGCATCCTCGCGTCGGTTTTCGATGAAGTCCTCGGCTTCGCCAACGGAGTCACGGGAAACCCAGCGGTGACCGGAACGCTCACGATCAAGTACCGAAAGCCCACGCCCCTGTACCAGCCGCTCCAGTTCGAGGGGCGCTGCGTGCGGGTCAGCGGCAGGAAAGTCTTTACCGAGGGAGCCTGTTTCCACAACGGCATCCTCACCGCCCAGGCAGAGGCGATCTTCGTAAAGGTCGACATGAGTCAGATCGCCGAGACCCTGGGCGCCAACATGCGCAGCAACGCCAGTGCGCCTCCCCAGGGCCCCTCCGACGCCCCGGATTGACCGCAGGCCTGCTCAGGGCGAGACTTGGACTGACCGCCGGGTCAAGCCCGTCCGGTTAGACCCAACCATCGAGACCGCATCCCCGGGAAGGCAACCCCACCCCGAGGTAGACAAGAAACGGAGTTCTTATGCCCTCTGCCGTCATCGTTGACGCGGTGCGCACCCCACTGGGTCGCCGCAACGGAAAGCTCAAGGACTGGCACCCCGCTGATCTGGCAGCCGAAACCCTCAAGGCGCTAGTTGAGCGCAACAACCTCGACGCAGGCCAGATCGACGATGTGATCATGGGTTGCGTAATGCAGGTCGGAGAACAAGCAGCCAACATCGGCCGTAACGCCATGCTCATTGCCGGCTACCCGGAAGAAGTCCCCGCGACCACCGTTGACCGTCAATGTGGGTCATCGCAGCAGGCTGCACACTTCGCCGCTCAAGGCGTGATCGCAGGCGCCTACGACATGGTCGTGGCCGCCGGGGTCGAGTCGATGACCCGCGTGCCGATGGGCGCGTCCATGATGAGCGGCCCGGGAGTCCCATTCACGGCCGCCATGGGAGCGCGGTTCGCCGATCGTGGTGGCATGGTTCCCCAGGGAATCTCCGCCGAGATGATCGCCGACAAGTGGAACATCACTCGTGACGAGATGGATCAGATCGCGCTCGCCTCGCAGCTCAATGCTGCAAAGGCAACCGACGAAGGTCGCTTTCAGAACGAGATCATCCCGATTACTTACAAGACCGAAGATGGAAAGACGGAGCAGATGACCATCGACGAAGGCTTCCGCCCTGACTCGTCGATCGAGAAGCTCTCGAGCCTCAAGCCGGCGTTCCGCCCGGACGGACGCGTGACGGCAGGAAACTCATCGCAGATCACCGACGGTGCGTCTGCGATGCTCATCATGTCCGAAGAGAAGGCAAACCAGCTCGGCCTCAAGCCACGAGCGCGCTTTCACAGCTTCTCGGTTGTAGGCGCAGACCCGATCTTGATGCTCACCGGTCCGATCCCCGCAACCAACAAGGTGCTGGAGAAGGCCAAGCTGAAGATGGACGACATCGACCTCGTCGAGATCAACGAGGCTTTTGCTTCCGTAATCGTGGCTTGGGAGCGTGAGCTCCACCCCGACATGAGCAAGGTGAACGTCAACGGTGGCGCGATCGCCATTGGCCACCCGCTTGGGTGCTCGGGTGCACGCCTCATGACCACGCTCCTTAACGAGCTCGAGCGCACCGGTGGCCGCTACGGCCTCCAGACGATGTGCGAAGGCGGCGGCATGGCCAACGCCACAATCATCGAACGCCTGGGCTGATCACCCAACTGATCCGTACAATGAGGGACGGTCCCGCGGGACCGTCCCTCATTTATGTTCACTCTCAGAATTCTCATAGCGATCTGCGGTGCTCTGGCCCTGTATCTGGCCGGAGCCTCTGCCGTCCGCTACTTCAACCAGCCTCCCCCTCCGGAGCCTGAGCGCCGGGATGTCCAGCCAGTGGACTACAAGTTCCGCTGCGAGGTCTGTGGTGTAGAAGTCACAATGACCGCAGCTCCCGCCGAGGAAGTCCCGGAAGCACCCAGGCACTGCAGGGAAGACATGACCCTGGTGCTGGAAGCCGGCTCCTGGTAGTAGGGAGATTCGGGGCCGCCATAACGGAGGTCGTACCGACGCCTGCGCTGCCGGTTATCCACAGAGTGGGGAAAAAGCTGTGGGAAGTTACACGCTTGGGATTTAGGCAGGGTTCGAGGTCAGCGCAGGCGTGTGGCGAACCCGAACCCAACAGTGATCATCCCCAGGCCCACGAAAAGGAACTTGTTGTCGGCCTCACCCGGCAGGAGGTTCATGTAGTTGAGCACGATGACGCCCAGGCCCCCGATGAGAAGCGTAAACATGACCACCGGCACCCACATGGGGCTGGGTCCCGCCTTCTTGGGCGAGGGCGGCGTATAACGCGACGGCTTCGGCTTGCGCGCCTTGGTCGCTACCTCTTTCTTGCGCCTTAATCTCACCATCCGGGCAGGATAGCTGGGGGTACGGTAGGAAGCATGGCCTCTCGGGTGCTTGTCATCGACAATTACGACTCATTCGTCTACAACCTCGTGCAGTACCTCGGCGAGCTGGGCGCCGAACCGATCGTCCATCGGCACGATGAGATCTCGATCGATGAACTGGCCGCGCTGGAGCCCGATGCGGTGCTCATCTCACCTGGACCAGGGCGTCCTGAAGACGCCGGGGTGTCAAACAAAGCCATCCGCGCCTTCGGAGAGCAGGGCGTTCCTGTGCTGGGCGTATGCCTTGGTCACCAATGCATCGGACAGGTGTACGGCGGACAGGTAGTGCGCGCCCCACAGATCATGCACGGCAAGACATCCGAGATTCACCACAACTCGGCCGGAGTGTTCAAGGGGATGGCGAATCCATTTACGGCGACGCGCTATCACTCGCTAGTAGTGGATCGTGACTCCGTGCCCGATTGCTTGGAGGTAACCGCAACAACTGAAGATGGCGTAGTAATGGGACTACGGCATCGTGAACTCCCGGTCGAAGGTGTGCAGTTCCACCCCGAATCGATACTCACCGAGGGCGGGCACGACCTCCTGCGCAGCTTTTTATCGCAGGTTGCAGCCGCCGGCTGACCGAAAGTCGGCATCGGCGATCCTCGCAATTTCCGGGAACGGCCTTTAGCATGTAGGCGCGACGGATCTGGGGCGGCATTCTGCGCCCATACGATCGCCGCCCGATGAAGGGACTGTCTAATGACGGAAAGTGTTCTTCGTGTCCGGGGAAGGGGCCGACCGGTCGTTCTCTTCTCCCTCTTGATGTCTTTGGTTGTCCTCTTCGTGGCTGGGACCGATCGGGCTATGGCGGCCCCATCACCAGTCGGACTGGGGACGGCAGGCAATTTCGCGATTCTGGCCGGATCCACGGTCACCAATACCGGCGCCACCACGGTGACCGGAGACCTGGGATTGCACCCGGGAACGGCGGTAACGGGGTTCCCACCCGGAATTGTCGGTGGGACGATCCACGCCACCGACGCGGTCGCGCTCCAGGCCAAGACCGACCTGACCACCGCGTACAACGACGCCGCCGGCCGAGTCAGTGATGCCACCGTATCCGCTGACCTCGGTGGACAAACTCTTGTGGCCGGGGTCTACACGTCCGCTTCATCGCTTGGGCTGACAGGAACCCTCACGCTCGACGCCCAGGGTGACTCGAGTGCGGTCTTCATCTTCCAGGCCGGGTCCACGCTCACCACAGCGTCGGGTAGCCAGGTCAACCTCATCGGTGGCGCCCAGGCCTGCAACGTGTACTGGCAGATAGGCAGTTCGGCGACTCTCGGCACGAACTCTGTATTCAGGGGGAACATCCTGGCCCTGACGTCGATAAGCGTTACAACCGGCGTCACCGTAATCGGTAGCACCCTGGCTCGGAACGGCGCTGTCACGCTCGACACCGACACCATCACGAGAGCTACGTGCGCTGCCGCCGCACCCACGACCACGACCACTTCGACCACATCACCCACGACCACGCTGCCCGGAACGGGAACTGGCACGACGCCGGGAGCCGGGCCCGGACAGCAAGTGGGCCGCGTCCCGGTCGGCGGAGTTGCAACTGGCGGAGGTTCGACGGCGGGCGCGCAGGACCTTGCCCTACTGGCAACGGGGGGCCTACTGCTGGCGGCCGCAGGTGGCGCTTGGGTGGTCCGTCGTCGGGTGACGAGGACTACCTGACCACGATCCGGGTGCGCGTAAGGAGGTTCTGATGCGCGGCGGCCGCCGTGGCCTCGTCGCCACTGTGGCGGCTGTCGTGTTTGCCGTGGGCGGGGTGACCGCTATCGGAGTGGCGATCGCCTCCCGGCGCCAGGCCCCGCAGCCGTCGGAGGCGTCGTCCCGCACCGTCCCCAAGGTGGGAACAGTGCTCCCGCCGTCGAACCCGATCGCTATCGACATCCCTTCGATCGGTGTGCATTCCGTGGTGCAGCGTTTGGGATTGAACGCAGACGGCACTCTCGAAGTGCCGGCGCCGGGTCCGCGCTACGACGAACCGGCCTGGTATCGATATTCACCCACGCCGGGCGCGCTCGGACCCTCGATCATTTCAGGGCACGTGGACTCCGCCAAGACGGGTCCGTCGGTCTTCTTCGACCTGGGCGACCTGGAACCCGGAGACAGCGTCATGGTCACCAGGGAGGATGGGATTGTCGCGAACTTCCAGGTAGAGAAAGTGCGCACCTACCCCAAGGACGATTTCCCGACACAGCTCGTCTACGGCAACACCGATAATGCCGCACTGAGACTCATCACCTGCGGCGGACCCTTCGACCGGTCTTCCGGGCACTATGTCGACAATGTGATCGTCTTCGGCTCGCTCGTTGGGAGCCATCCGAATGGCAAGAGGCAAGAGAGCGTGGAGATGGAGAGTGTTGGTCCAATGTGAGTTGATCACGTTGGAAGACGTGCAAGTAGCCCGCCGAGGGCGGCGGCTCAGCTAGTGGTGGTTGTGGCAAGCAGATTGCACACGACGATCTCGACTGTCTCGCCGGCGTCAAGCTTCGCGCCGGCTGACGGAGTCTGTGAAATGACCTCGCCATCGCTCGGTGGCAGACATGAACTCTGATAGGTCACGTCGACCAGAAAGTCCTTGGCCTGCAGCGCCGCGCGTGCGTCGCTCTCGGTCATGTTCTTGACGTTGGGCACCGTTGGCCTCGGACCGCTCGACACAAACATCCTGACCTTGGAGCCCCCGGGGGCGAGCGCGTCACCCGGCGGGTCGGTGCGGATGACCTTGCCCTTGGCAACGGTCTCGGAATACTCGTTCACCTGCTCCACCTCGAATCCGGCCTGACCCAACTTCTGTGCAGCGGTGACCGCATCCAGCCCGCCAACATCAGGCACATCCACATTGGGTTTACCCGCAGCAACATAAATGGTGACCTGTCGGCCGCGCTTGACCGGTTCGTCCGCCGGAGGGTCGGTCTTGAATACAAGACCCTTTTCCCGCTCTTCGCTTTCCTCGTCGACAACCCTTACCTCGAGGCTCTCATTTTCGAGGTTGGCGATCGCGTCCAGCTCCGTCTGACCCACCACATTGGGCATTGGAAATGACTGCCCGCGGCTCACTTTGAGCGTGATGGTGTCGCCTGGGTCGCGTTTGGCTCCCGCGGAAGGGCTCTGTTCGAAAACCTCGTTCTCAGTTACGTCGTCTCTCTCTTGAAGATCGGCAACCACCTTGAAGCCCTCTTGCTCGAGCTGCGCTTTGGCGTCGTCAAACTGCTGTCCGATGACACTTGGAACGGTGAGGCTGCCGCCACTTCCGGCCTGCTGATATGCCCAAAATCCCAAACCACCAAGCAGGGCAAGCAGAAGAACGACCACGACCGGAATCCAGGGGCTCATGCCACTTGGCGGCGGGCGAACCGGGTATGTATCCCGCGGTACCGCGTTAGCGGCTCGAGCAGCCGGAACAACCATGGTGCGGTCCGCCGACCCGAATGGCGACTCGTCTGTTACCTGAGCCACGACTGCTGTCATCGGTTCGGACGCCAGCGCCTCACCACGCCGAAATCTGGCAAGGTCCATATGAAAATCTTCGGCCGATGGATAACGATCGGCGGGATCCTTTGCCATCGCCACCAAGATGATCTGTTCCATCGCGGCCGGTACGTCCGGGTTCACTCGCGAAGGCAACGGCGGCGCCTCCCCCACATGCTTGTAGGCAATCGATATCGGGCTATCACCGCTGAACGGCGGAGTCCCGCAGACCATCTCGTAAAGAACGACGCCGAGGGAATACACGTCGGAGCGCGCGTCTACGGGCAATCCCTGAGCCTGCTCCGGGGAGAAGTAGGTGGCAGTGCCCATCACTGATCCCGTTTGCGTAAGCGCCTCCGTGGTGCCGGCACGCGCAATGCCGAAGTCGGTGACCTTCACCTTCTCGTCCGCAGTCAACAGGATGTTCCCCGGCTTGACGTCGCGATGGATTACGCCGTTGCGATGCGCATACGCCAGCCCGCTCGCAATCTCTGCCGCTATCTGTGCAGCGCGCTTCGGATGGGCACTGCCCTGGCGCTGGATCACGTCACGCAACGTCGGACCTTCGACGTACTCCATGACTATGAAATACGTGCCGTCTTCTTCGCCCCAGTATTAAACCTAAACGATGTTGTGGTGGCTCAGATTGGCCGCCGCCTGAGCCTCGCGTCTGAACCGCTGCACGAAAGCCGGGTCACGAGCCAGTTCGGACGAGAGCACCTTGAGCACGACCTGGCGGTCGAGCAGCCGATCACGCGCCAGATACACCTCCGCCATGCCACCGCGCGCCAGATGGCGAACGATCTCGTAGCGATCCGAGTAAACCTGCTGGTCGGGTGGCTGCTGGTTGGGCGGCTGGGACACGGGCGAAGGCTATCCGCGCCCCAGCACAGCGGCGAGCACCTTGCGCGCCACGGGCGCGGCAACACGCCCTCCGGTTGCCTCGTCGCCGCGAGACCCGCCCCGCTCGACGAGAACCACTATTACGAACCTCGGGTTCTCTGCAGGAGCGAAGCCGCCGAACCACGCATGAGGTGGACCTCCCGGCGCCTGAGCCGTACCCGTCTTCCCGGCCACCGTTACGCCGGGAATCTTCGCTGCCGTACCGGTGCCGCTCTCTACGACATCCACCATGAGCGCTTTGAGCACCCCGGCAGTCTCTTGGGTAACAGCCTGTTTCCAAACTCTTGGTCGGGTCGTCTTGATGGGGACGCCGTCAACATCACGGACTTCCGTGACGAGGTAAGGCCGCATGATCGCACCATCGTTTGCTATCGCCGCCGTCACAAGCGCCATCTGCAGCGGCGTAACCGCCACGTCGCCCTGACCTATGGCGGCGTTGGCAAAGGAAGGCTGGTCCATCTTGAAAGACCCTCGCTCGGGACCGGCGCTACGCGCCACGGGCAGGTCGAACGGGACGGTGTCGCCTATTCCGAAAGCGCGTGTGCCCAGAGCGAGCCGCTCGCCCAGATCCAGCCCGAGCTGAGCGAACACTGTGTTGCATGAAACTCGGAAAGCCATAGCCAGCGTCCCGCCGCATCGCTTTCCGCCAAAGTTGCCGAGGGCATTGTTCGTTTGCGGAAGGTCAAGCTCCGTGAGCTCGGGGAAGACACTCTCGGGAGTAGACGTGCCGGTATCGATGGCAGTGGCCGCCGTCACGATCTTGAATGTCGACCCGGGCGCGTAGCGTTCGCGAAATGTTCTGGCGAGCATCGGCTTGGCGACGTCATTGTCCAGAGCCTGATAGGCGTTCGTGACCTCGAGTTGCTTGTGACCCGCGAGCGGCGTCGGGTCGAACGACGGCTCGGAATACATGACAATAACCTTCCCGGTTATCGGGTCGAGCACTACAACGGAGCCACGCTCCCCGGCCTGGCGAATCGCGTCGCGAGCCAGACGCTGTGCCGCTGCGTCGATGCCCAGCACCACGGTGCCCGTGTGCTCTTTGCCTGCCAGAAGGTCGCCCAGGTTACGGAGCTCACGCGTTTGGGACTTGCCGGTGAGCTCGTCATTGAAGGCGTCTTCAATCCCACTCGCCCCGTAAGTGAAGGAGAAGGCGCCACTCACGTGGCCGAGCAAGCTGCCCAACGGGTAGAGGCGCTGATACTTCAGTTCGTCGTCGGATGGAACGGAACGAGCAACGATTTCTCCATCTTCCGTGAGGATCTGACCTCGCCGCAGCGTGTAGTCATGAAGCAAAGTGCGCACGTTACGAGGGTGGTTCGCCAGATGGTCTGCCCTCACGACCTGCAGGTAGTTGAGCTGAAGAAACAGCGCAGCAAACAACGCCACGAGCACAACTCCTACGCGCCGGATCTGTTTGTTCATGCTGTGCTCATTCGGATGTAGCTATTCACGACGCCTCTGCGACCAGCGCGGCCGCATCTGCGGATGCCGTCTCATCGGAGATGCGAAGCAACAACGCAAGGATCACGAAGTTGGCGACGAGTGAAGAACCTCCATAAGACATGAACGGCAAAGTGACGCCCGTCAACGGAATGAGTCGGGTAACGCCGCCGAGGATGATGAAAGTCTGGATCCCGAGAATCGTCGTAAGCCCCATGGCCAGCAACTTCAAGAAGGGTTGGGACGCCCGAAGCGCAATCCCAAGTCCGGTTACGACGATAAGTAGATAGACCACCAGCACTGCAGTAGTACCGAGAAGTCCGAGTTCTTCACCTACCGCGGCGAAGATGAAGTCGGTTTCGGCGTTGGGGATCTTCCCCGGGCTGCCGAGCCCGATTCCGGTCCCGGCGAAACCCCCGGAGCCGAAGGAAAAGAGTGCTTGTACGAGCTGAAACCCCTGGCCGTCCGAGACCGGCCAGGGGTCGAGCCAGGTGTCGACACGAACTTGAACATGTCCGAAAAACTGGTAAGCAGCTACCGATCCCATGGCGAACATTCCGACGCCGGCAGCAAGGTAGGCGATCCGTGCGGTGGCCACGTAGAGCATGGCCACGAATATCGCGAAGAACAGCAATGAGGAGCCAAGGTCTTTCTCTTGCACCATGACGAGAATCGATACTCCCCACGCCAGCAGCAGTGGTCCGAAGTGCCGAGGGTCGGGAAGCAACATTCGGCCCATCCGCCTCGTTCCCACTCCCAATAGCTCGCGCTTCTCGACCAAGTAGGCAGCCAAGAACACGACCAGCAATACCTTCGCCGCCTCACCCGGCTGAAAGTTCAACGTGCCCACTCGTATCCACAGCCGTGCGCCGTTGATCTCTCGCCCGAGCACGGGAGCGAGCGGCAGCAGCAGAGCGCCGACACTAAGAAGGGCGAACGTGTATCGATACCGCTCCAACGTCCGCACGCGCGGGACCGCCATGAGCACGACGACGAACGCCAAAACCCCTACGGCTATCCAAAGAGACTGGATCCGGCCAAGGTCGCGATCGAGGCGCGCGATCGTCACGAAACCCAATCCATTGAGCATCGCAACGAGCGGTAACAGCACAGGGTTTGCTCTGGGCGCAAGGCGTCGCACAGCTATATGCGCGATGCCAACAAGGCCCAGCACCATTCCGAGAAACACAACGAGGTCCGCCGGTAAGTCTGTGCGATCAGCGAAGACTGTCAACAGATAGGCGCCTACCACCACCGCTGCGGAGAGAGCGCACAGCCCAAGCTCGATGGAGCGCCGTTTATTGGCCTGCTGCGTCACGGCACGGTTGTCGTAACAGTCGGATCGGTTTCAGGTGTGGTCGAGTCATCTTGCAGTCTGCTGCGGCGCGCTACATCAGCTTCGAGGCGACGTAAGAAACTCTCGGCGTCAGTGCTCGAAGAAAAGCGGTGTCCGTCGGTTAGGTCGCTGCGTTGTGCCACCGTCAGCTTGTCGACTTCCACACCACTGCGGCGCTCGACAGTCGGCGACCACCAAAGCACGCCACCGCTGACTCCTTGAAACAGCGTGACCCGTTCATCGTCGATCGCCACGTAATAGGTGCCGCGCGCGTACCACCCGGTGACCGCTATAGCCACCAGCAACACGGCAACCACCGGCGCCAAGTACAACCCGATCTTGAGCAATGAGAGCCTCCGCCGCGGTCGGTGCATGTCGTCGGGGTGCTCGGCGCCACCTGTTGGGCTCGGCTCGGCTTCCTCAATCTCCCAGTGCCCCGTTGGCTCTCCCGTTGATGCGCCACCACCGACCGGACGGGGGTTCTGTGCGTCCAGAGGGCCGGGTTCGAAGTCAAGAACTATGACCGTGATGTTGTCGGAGCCACCGGCGCGATTGGCCAGGTCAACCAGGGTCTCTGCCGCGCGTTGGGAGTTGCGCTCCCGACGCAACACCACGCTGATTGCCGGGTCGCGAACCATCGATGTCAGCCCATCGGAACACAGCATGAGGCGGTCACCCGGAAGAAGATCTACCTCGTAGGCGTCTACCTCCACGTGTTCCTCTACGCCAAGTGCTCTAGTGAGGATCGACCGGTGTGGGTGGGTCTCGGCGTCCTCTGGGCTCAACCTGCCATCGCGCACCAGTTCTTCGACAACGCTGTGATCCTCGGTGATCTGGGTGAGGTCGCCACCGCGCACGAGGTAGGCGCGTGAATCGCCGACGTGCGCGAAGACCGCGGTGCGTCCATCACTAATTGTCACGGCGGTGAGCGTGGTTCCCATGCCGGCCAGATTGGCGTCACCGGAAGCTTTGGCCAGGATCGTTGTGTTCGCCTCGGAGGTGGCCTCCGCCAGCGACGTTCCACCGTCAACGCGGGACACGAGAACTTCTAGCGCCGTGGCGCTGGCCACCTCACCGGCGTTGTGCCCTCCCATGCCGTCGGCAACAACGAACAACGATCGCTGCTCGTCCGCGAGCATGGAGTCTTCATTGGCGGTGCGTACCCGCCCCACATCGGTCAAAGATCCAAACGCCAGATTCACTAGACCACCTCGAAAGAAGTCTGGCCGGTTTGCAAAACGTCGCCGCGCTGGAGCCGCCTCGCCGTTGAAAGACGCTCGTTGTTGAGGTAGGTGCCGTTAGTGGAGCCGAGGTCTTCCACGAGAGTCTCGCCGCTGCTCACATAGACGCGAGCGTGGAGTTGGGAAACGTAAGTGTCTTCGTTGAGCACAACGTCGCACCCCGACGCCCGGCCCAGCGTCACTTCCTTCCCGACGATGAACATACGACCCGCCGACTCGGCCGGTTCGATGACCTTCAGTTTTACAGGCCCCGCCCCCCTGGAAGCCGGCGCGCCAACAGTTTGCCTCCCCGGTGGAACCTGAGTTCCTCCTTGGAGCCGAGGCGCTTGGGGCACATCGTCGGCACTCAGCTCGCGCCCCACGTTGCGCACGACCCATGCGAGGAAGAGGTAGACGAGTGCGAGGAAGCAAAACTTGAGGATCGTCAGGATGGATTCGGGCATCGTTACCTGTCGGCTAGGAAGCTTCGAAACGGATAGTTGTCGCTCCGAAGCTCAGCACGTCTCCGTCGGTCAGGTGATGATCCCGCACGGCCGTGCCATTGATCGTGGTGCCATTGGTCGAACCCAAGTCGATCAGGCGAAAGCCTTCGGCGTGAGGACGGATCTCTGCGTGGCGACGTGAAACTTGTGGATCGTTGATCGTGATCGTGCACTCGGCGAGCCGACCGATGACGACAGGGTGCTCGCCCAGCGGGATCCGATCACCATTGCCCATCACGAGTGCCCCGACTCGACCGCCGGCGTCTGCGACGATCTCGCTGTTGATCGCCAGCCGACCCGTCTTGAAACGCCGCTCGGGTTCGATCGTGATCGACATACCGCCGACGAAACGGTAACCCTCGGCTCGGGCGTGGTCGCGCAGGGCTTGCCCCAACTCGACAACGAGCGCCTCCTTGAAAGGGGCGATCTGTTCGTGGTCCTTGGGAGAAACCGATATAGCGAAATGGTTCGGCACGATTACGCCGCTGACGCCCAGAGTTCGATGGTCGTCGAGCTCGCGCACGAGACGCCGCCCGATCTCGACCGGCTGGAGGCCGCTACGGAACGCTGTCGCGAACGCTCCTTCCACGAGCTTCTCGAGCCTACGCTCGAAGGCTTGGAGCCCCACGGGAAACGAGTCTACCGACGGCCTGCGCCGCAAAGGACGTGCGAGGGGCGCTGGTAACCTTCGAGCCGCCGGGCGAGTGGCGGAATTGGCAGACGCGCAGGATTCAGGTTCCTGTGTCCGAAAGGATGTGGGGGTTCAAGTCCCCCCTCGCCCACTCAGTGATGTCTCAAGACATCGGAGATGATGTAGCAAGACATCGTAGACATCAATCCTGGTTTCTGGGTTGGTGGTTGCGGCTGCGACCAGGGGTGCGATGTCGGAGGGGTTCGCCGTTGTTGGTGGTACCCGAACTTCTTGGTCAGAGACGCGTAATGGAGCTACCCGTGATCAGCCATAATCATGTCTTGCTGATATAGCATTGACATGGCCGAGGGTTCAGCGCTTGCACGGCTGCTGGGGGTTGCTGTTGGCCAGCACGGCTTCATAACGCCAGACACCGCGAAAGCCGCTGGGGTGGACCCCGCTCGTCTGCCGGTCATGCTCGCGCGTGGGCAGCTCGGACGGTGGGGTAGAGGTCGGCGGGCTCAAGTGGTGAGCGCGACATCTTCTCCTGAGGAGGTGTCTCATGGGAC
>ERZ1292645.531-Hain-H14-02um-R2-531-length-13498-cov-13_pt1 | contig 13498 bp, 9 predicted proteins | sample MGYA00564401_ERZ1292645 | MGnify/ENA primary metagenome ERZ1292645 (study PRJEB36523, sample SAMEA6512644) | groundwater metagenome | collected 2019-01-09 | study: AquaDiva: Metagenomics assemblies of 32 groundwater samples | reverse complement strand
GCCGTAATGCCACCATGTCTATTGACTGGTGGATAGGCGCTCAAATTATTTTACATTTGGTTGATGACAGGATCATTAGCATTCACAAAACAAAAATTAGAAAAAAATCAGAAACATTATCGGCAGACTCAGGATTTGTGACAGCTGAGAAGTCTTCTTCTGGTTTTAGAAAGCAAAGCTGGACAGGACAGATGCAATTTTTGGCTCCAACAAGAGAAGCGCCTTATCAAGGATTTTTTATGCCGGCGGAAAGCATATCAGTCGGGCAGATTGTGCCTCTTAGGTACAGCTTCAATACTGGATTAAGCGCATCAATAATAGGAGGTGTTGCAGTTGGCGACACAGTAACCCTTAATTTCCAAGTAAATGGCAACAGCATTCCCAATAATACATTAGTGACACTTGAGGTATTAATTCCAGAAACATTTAGGTATGTTCAGGGCTCGCTTCGCAGAAATGGGCAGGTAATTACTCCATTCCAACAAGCTCCATCTGGCTACCTGATGAGCATAAGCAATAATCCTGATAATTTGTTAATTATTGATAGCAGTCCATGGATATATAAAGACGGGGATACTGTTGTTTACAGTCTTAAGATGGAAGCTAACAAACACGCAAATGGAAATCTTAATACAGTCAGTGCGCTGATTGTAGACACTAAGCTGGCGCAGATGGCAGCAGTTGGACCCTTTTATACGTATCAGATACGTGTCCAAACTCTTGTTCTTCCTCCCTCATCTGCTTGTGTCCCTAATTTTGGTCAGTCAGTTTTTCGCGACTGGGGTTCTGGAGGTTATAAGGCGTGCCAAATAATCTCAGTTGTTGGAACTGGAAACATTCCAACTCCACCGCAAAATCCTGGCAATTTTTTTATTGGAGAGCAATGCCCTGCAGCTTCTGAAGGCACTCAATCAATGGGATGCAGAAGATCTGATGCACCATTTATTTCAAACTCAGAGAGAATATTTGATGCGTCTTGTGCTTTTGGGCAATTTTGTTATCGATGCAGAAATGATTATGAATATCGCTATGTTGGGGGGGTTGCATCCTGTGGGATTAAATTAAACACTCCAACTGCCTCGCAGCAAGCTCCAGCGAATCCATTGTTTTTTCCGGTTATTTCGCCGACAACATTATGTCCAAGTACTGGAGGCAATCCAAGATTTTTGTGCGGCGGAAACAATGTTCAAAATGCCATACCCAGAACTGATTTAACAGGCTGCTTCATTTCTTTCTGCTATGAATGCATCGATGGATATGTTAGCGGGCGTACAAATTTTGGAGGTTTAGGTTGCGTTCCATCTGGACAAATTGGACCTACAGCATCTTCAAATATTTTTTCGAGGCAGGGAATGTCAAAATCATCTATCTCGTCGGCAACCTCACCCAGAATCTATTTAAGCAATCAGGAAACTGCTGATGTGTCAATTGCTTTTAAGCTTATTCATGACCCTCCTGAGCCGTTGCCTGCCGGGCAATCAAGAAAGAATATTCAGCGCGTTAAGTATCAAATTACCATGCCTTTTGATATTGGAATAGTTCCAAACTCAATTTATTTGGACAATTCAAGATTTGACTGCCCTCAGCAGGAAGAAGACAGCGAAAATTGCAAAGCCCAATATTTGGCCGGGAATTACTACTTGACTGTTTTCAATAGGGAAATGGAGCTTGATACGCGCGAGCACAGCCTAAGGTTTAGGATTTTTGCAGGCAGCATTTCTGAGCCTTATAAAGAAGGAAATATTGATGCAATTATTACAATGGACAACAATCCAATCAGAATTGACGAATATGGGACCATAGCAATTCTTGGTTCTGGAAGCACTGAGTTAAGGACGGTTCCAACTCTCACTTTTCCCGGGACGAGCATGGGAGATGGCAGCACTGTATTTTGGGGAAGTGATCCTCGAGTAACACAATTACCTGCACCTGCTAACAGCAATGCAATGTTTAAACCATCCACCTTGAATGTGGCGTATGTATTCCCGCAGAATCCAGTTGATGGACAGGAATACAGTGTTATTGCAGAGCTTGAGCGAGAAGATAATGGACCAATAATCCCAGATTTCCAATACTATCTTTTGCTGCCAACGGGCTTCAGTTGGATGCGGGAAAAAGGAGTTCTCTTTGATAACTCTGTCACAATTCCAGCCAATAGCATCAGATTTGAAAGAGACTGGGACGAGATTGATACAGTTAAAGTAAAACTGACTTATCCTCGCGATACTTATCGGCATACATTAAAGTGGCATATAAAATCATCTGCATCATTTGCCGACAGCACACAAACAATAGTTGGGAAATTCTTTGGGCCAAGAGTGCAGCTTAATATGGCTAGAAGAAATTTCAATATGATTAGGAATAATGAAAATCCCCCAGTCTTTATACCTCGAGTATTTGTTCCAGTGTTTGGCTCAACGACTGAAAGGCCGCCGACAAGCGCTTATGAATTTGGAAATAAGGGACAGCAGCCATTGCCTGAAAATCCTCAAATATTCGGGACAAAAGATGTTGTTTTATACCAGCCTGCTTCAAGCGACAGACCTGTTGTCTTTTACGTTGAAACTCCCCCCGGGCCGACAACAAGAGAATGGCGAGGTGTAATTATGGATGCATCTGAAAAGCCAACAAATTTTGTTTTTGATTTAGACAATAAAATTTATGCAATTAGCACTAATACTAATGTCGGAAAGATTGAAGACGGCAAAATTAGGCTGAATTAGCAAAATCTCATAACATTTTTTGGTCACTTACAACAGGCGCGAGTGCATGTGTAGTACTCATAAGCTAAACTTCCCATAAAAACGGCTCGATTGCAAGTTTCATCTTTAGCACCTCATTAATATATTATGTGTAAAACATTTCATAATTAGCGTCGGCATAGCTTTTAGTAACGACATGGCTAGGAGCAGTCGGAGCGCTTGCGATGATGTTGCCAGCGACTTCTAGTTTGGCCCCAGGACTCGTCGTACCGATACCGACGTTGCGGGTTTAATTGCATACCAAGCATAAAGCCCTATTGACGTTCGTTCCTATCAATGTGCCTGAGGAACAGGTCGTCGTCTCACTCATCCTGAGGATGCAGTAGTTTCCCGCAGTGCTCTGCAACCGGATCACGTCGTTGGAAGCACCAGCTTTAACCTCTAGAGGTGCGTTTGGACTCGCTGTCCCGATGCCGACGTTGCCTGTACTATCAATGCGCATGCGTTCAGAGCCGGCTGCATAGAGGGCCATTTGCCCAAATCCACTTGGATCATAGATACCCATTCCATTGCTTCCGTCAGAACGTACCTTGCGAAAAATCCAGTCGCCCACTGTGTTGCTGATGACCGAAATCGTTCCATCGTTGCCCTGCGCTACCTCAAGTGTTCCGTATGTTGGATTCGTCGTCCCGATGCCGACGTTTCTGCTGACAGTTGTTGTGTAAATCTTATTATTTCCAGAGTCTTCAGTCCAACCGCTTAAACCTCCGCCGACAGAGGCATCATCAACATACTTTTTCGTTGCAGCATCTGAAATATCAATTGGACTGGCAAGATTCACAATCCTGTTATTTGTGACATCGACATTGCCCCCAGCAACAACTAGCCGGCCAGTACTTGGTGTAGTTATTGTGTATTCAATAATCTGACTTATCTGGTTAGCCCCAGGAGGGGCAGCGTTAGCGCCTCCAAAGCAATATATTTTATTGGTAGCTGGATTTACTGCACAACTTGCATAATCTCTGCCTCCAGGCAACGTTGCGGATTTTGCTGCCCTAGAATCAGTGGCTGGATCATACTCCACAATTTGATTGAGAAAAGTCGATCCTACATCCAAACCACCGAAACAATAGACTTTATTATTTCCGGGATTTCTAGCGCAGGATGGCGCTCCCCTAGCAGTAGGTAAAGTTGCTGTTTTGGTAACCAAAGTGTCGGTAGACGGAGCATACTCAGTTATTCGGCTTAAAGGGCTTCCAAAGCCACTCCATCCGCCAAAGCAATATATTTTTTGTGATGTAGAATATGTATCGCAGGAAGGAGCTACAGTTCCACTTGGCAATATTGCCGCTTTTGTTACAAGTGTGTCAGTTGAAGGAGTATATTCAAGAATTTGATTAAAGAATGAGCCCCCATTGAACCCACCAAAGCAATAGATTTTACTATTGGCGGGATTGAAACTGCACGACATATAAGCTCTCACCGAGGGCAAGGTTGCAGTTTTTGTCGCAAGCGTATCAGTTGAAGGTGTATACTCTAGGATTTGACCTGTGTACACTGCATTAGATTCTCCACCAAAGCAGTATATTTTGTTATTTTGAGGGTTTGCCACACACGATGAGTATCCTCGCGGGGAAGGCAAAGTTGCCGTTTTTACGATTCTTGTATCTGTCGAAGGATCATACTCAATGATGTCGCTCATGCCGACTTCACCACTGCCCCCATTTGCTCCTCCGAAACAATAAATCTTGTTAGAGGACGCATGTGCCGCACATGCAGTTCCACTCCTGGGTGATGGGAGAGTGGATATCTTTGTAACTACGTTTTCGGCTTCAGCGCCAAATGGCCCTGCTGTTCCAATTGAAATTATACGCCCCAGATCAATTGGAGAAATTAAGTTATTGGCAATATCTTCAGCCCAAGCGCCGCTGCCGCCAGCCCCAATCAGATTAGCATAAGCTCCTTTGTTTTCAGAAACCTTAAACCTGTTTTCTGCTGCATCATAATAAATCCTGCCTTGGCCTAATGTGGAAGGCAATTGCGCCAATGTGCCTCTCAGTGTTACTGCCCCAACTATATCTAGGCTTGAATTTGGGTTGGATGCGTTTAAGCCAATAAATCCGCTGGTTCCATTCAAAAACAGGATATTGCTTAAATTAATGCTCTTTCCGTCAATCCCGGAACCAACCTGCAAAAGGTAGCTTAATGCAGTTGTGCCAATCCCGACATTGCCGTTGCCGTCAACAAATAAATTGTTGCTTACATTTAGCTTTCCGGAATCGACAATTACATCTCCGGCATAAACAAATATTGCAACTACAAATATTAAAATGGCTATAGCAAGGCTGAGCTTAAATATCGGGGCTAAAAAACTGCCTAACACCTTTTTTTTGTTTGCGATGATTTTTCCTTGGTGCAGTGGTTTATATATTTTGCTTATTTTTTGCATCTTGCACCTTATTTATGCAGCCTCATTTTTTGTCACCCGTTCTCTGTCAAGCTGCCTTTTAAATAAAAGTCACCAGCCTCGTCAATGTATGCAACTACATTTCCAGCACTATCTTTTACAACAAAATCGTTGCTTGAGGGGGAAGGCGTTAATGGAGGTGGCCAATTTTGCCTTTTTTCCCCTTGTATAACCATATTCCCAGTAATTAGGTTTAACACAGCAATATTATTTCCGCTGCTGTCCCTCACTATAAGCTCATCGTCAGAAGTGGCTATTGGAGCTCCAGTCGAGAGTGTTCCTCTCAGTATGGCATTTCCATTTTCATCGATTCTAAGTGCGTTATTAGATGCGACCTTAGCCAGGAATAATCTAAACAAGGGGCAGACTCCGCAGTCGGAACTGCAAAACAGGCATCCTTCGATTCCCTCGCAAGCACCATCGCCGCAATTCGATTCGTCGTTGTCCAACTCGTTTGAGCATCCTGCATCTGACAAGTCAGCATCTCCATCGCCATCATTATCAATTGCGTCGTTACATTCAACAATAAATCTTGTTGTATTTAAGAATACTACACCATTAATTTTTTTAAGTTCGACTAATCCTCTGCTTATATTCCCTGTAACATTTGCTGGAAGTGGCTTAAAATATTCGTAGCCTAAATAATCAACAATCAGCTCCTTGTTATCCACTATGCTTATGCTGTAATTTACTCCATTGACAGATTCTGGCATTGTAAACAGCCTTGTGTAGCCGTCATTAACGGTTTTTGCCATTGCTATCTCACGGTATGCGAATTCCGCTATATCCTGGGCGATTTGCCTGTTGCTCTCTTCCTTTGCATCGAGTATTTTGGAGCTCGTAATCGCAAAAAATCCAACTATCACTACAATCATAAATGAGGCTAAGATGATAAACTCGACGGCCGATTGGGACTTAACCATTTTGTAAAATGCTCCTTGTCGTCTATATTATGGAAATGTTAATGCTCTCTCTGCTTATTGCCTCCACTTTTACCTTCTTAAGGCCTGAGCTTGCAAGCTCCGGGAGCTTGCATTCGTTTGCATCGCAGTTTGAGCCTTCAGTTGTAAGATTCACAGTGGAAAAAAACACTATTTCCGAGATGCCTGAAGGGCTTGTTAAATTAAATATGAGCTCCCTGCCGTCGATGATGGCAACAGCCGCAATATCCTTGGGAATATTAAGCTCCAGCGTTATTTTTGAGCCATGGCCGAAATGAAAGGCTGATTCGGCAGCGTCTATTATACTTGTGCCTATCTTTGTGATCTGGGCATCTGCGATTTCCTGGCCCGAGTCTTTAGAGTAGCTATAAAATATATAAGAGGTCGGCACAATTATTGCAAATGTTAAAGCCACTACTAATAGGTACTCAAAAGATGACTGGCTTTTTCGATTCCCTGGAAAATCTTTGGAAATCATTTTGTGTTTTTCGGATTTAGTTTTATATGACTCTCCCATTTATTTTGCCATTTATAGTGTGAATTGGTCTGCTTGGAGTATTAATGGCATAGTACCTTAATGATATTTTTAGCTCAACCCTGTTATCTGAGATAAAACCGCCTCCAGAGCAAGCTGAAAATACAATGTCCTTTTCCGTTGAATATTCCCAGTTAAATGGCGGCTCAGGGCTTGCTGATAAGCATAAAATAGGAGGATTAGCGTCATTGGTTATTGAAAGCGACGTCACTTCAATCTCTTCGCCTAAGTTGTTTACCAATTTAACTTTTACTTCATTCGGAGCAGTGCTCAAGCTGAAATCCGTGCATTTAAATTGCGATGGGAAAGCGCATTTCTGGGGCTGATATTTTGTAAAATCAAAAACTCCAAAATAATATAGAGCTCCAATTGAAACAGCTATCATCAAAAAAGCCCATGCATAAGTAGTGAGAAATTCCAGTGATGCCTGTGATTTCTTATACATAACAACCTCTTTTTAAGCTGTGCTTTATTAATTTAGAAAATTAAAGGAAATGATATATAAAATTTGTGTTTTTGTGTTTAAGAAACCAATGTATAAATTTCACCATCTATAACTCTGGCGTATGGGGCGCCGCTTGTTATAAGATTATATGTTATTTTTACTTTGAGCTTTGCCCTTTCACCTGCAGTTACTCCTCCGCCGGAACAACCGCCCCATGATAAATCTCTAATTTCTCCGGATTTCCATGTATTTATAGGAACCGACTGGGGTGAGGTGCACGTGTAAGCAGTCGGACTTTCTACGCTGTATGTTATCTGTGATACATCAATAACCGCTCCTACATTATTCTTAAGCCTTACTTTCCAAGTTCCTCCACTGGCTGAAATAATAGAATCGACGCATGTAAACTCAGAACCGAAAAAACACGTATTAGGCAATACTTTACTCGGGTTCAATATTCCAAAATAAGCAAGAGCCCCTATCATTATCAGAATAACCAAGAATGCCCATCCATAAGTTGTGAGAAATTCGAGCGCCGCCTGCGCCTTAACGCTTTGGCACAATTTTGGCTTATCCTCTTTCATTTTACTTCTTTTATTTGAGCACTTATTTAAATACTTTTCTAATTTGACAGCTTTGTCCGAATAGTGTCCTAAAAGGCTGACTTCTCGGACACTTCGATTACTTTTCGGTCAAAGTCAGCTTTTATGCCCAATGTGTGCATTTCCATTATAACGCAGCAAAGGTTATGACAGATAACTTTACACAAAACTTCATTTACCTGTGCTGTCCACGTTTTGCTTCTTACGCTGTCGCCAAATTTGGATTTTATCATATTAACCGTGCTTTCGGCGTTGCTTCTTTTATGGTAATGCCCTAAAAATTCTTCATTGTGCAGCTGAAAGAAGTAATACATTTTCTTCCAAATCATTCCATGTTTATTAGGTTGGTTGTTGCTCTTGAAAGGTATGTAAGGCACAGCTCCTTTTTCTTCAATTAATTCCAGATTATCTTGGCTTAAATAAGCCTTGTCCGCCGATACTTCTTCCATTTCAAAATGCTCTGATGCTGAATTTACCAACTGCCTTAATTCTGGGCTGTCGTTGTCAAATTCTGTGGTTATCTTTACGCTTGGAATAACATTCGTTTTTACTCCAGTCATAAAATGACATTTAACCCATCTTCTCGAATTAATTTCTTTTCCATATTTGAATGAATACCATCTTTGAAAGTTGCTCGTTCCAAACCCTGTGCTGTCAATGGCAAAATCTTTCTCAACGCTTCTTAAAGGCAAACTTGTTATCGTTACAATCTGAGCCAATAAAGGAGTTAATTCTTTTTTGTTGAAGCAGTCAAACATACTGCTTCTTGGTATTTTCTTCTCTACAAAACCCTTCTCTTTTGCTTCTTTCATATCAGTAGCAAATCTTCTACCTGAAAAGGTTGAATAGACTTTAAACACCATTGAATAAACGCTATCGCTTAAAGCGTTGTTCGGTCTGCCAAAATCATAAGCAGGCTGCCTTATCCTGCTTACAATGTCGGACAGGAATTTCATAAAATATTCTTTTTCCTTTTCCTGTGCAAGATTGTAGTTTTTCCAGTCTTGCGAATAAGTCTTTTTTATGGTCTGGGTTATTGTTACATTGCCTTGATTGTCTATTTCTTTGGTTACAATCAATTCAACAGCCCAGATATGCTTACACTTGCATTTTCTTAATTCATGGTCTGGACAGCTGCATTCAGCCCCAAATCCGTTGCTTTCAACGATATAAAACCCTGCCCCTGTTTGTGATGGCACTTTCCATTGTCCTTTGTCGTTCTTAACTATCCTTGACTTCTTTGCTATCTCCATTCCCTTTATTTTTCTTGTTTCCGTTTGCTGTTCCATTTTGGCTCACCTTTGTTATCTTACTTAATTAACCTATACTTTAGAAAGTAAGACAAGTATATAAATGTTTCGTTTTCTTACGCCACAAAGTAATACCTAAAAAGGTAAGATTTATATATAAGCTATGGTTTATAATCCTAAATGGCAGAAATAAAGATAACAATTAAAGGATATAAATGCGAACGCTGTGGGCATGAATGGATACCGAGAAATAAAGAGGAAGTTCCTATAATTTGCCCCAAGTGCAAAAGCCCTTATTGGAATAAGCCGAAGAAAAAGAAGAATTAACTCAATATTTCAATTTGTAATGATTTTATTTCTTCATAATCTTGTTTCAGTTTGTTTTTAATCTCTTCAATCTTTTCATATTTATCAGCTATCTCTTTTTGTTTATCAAAATCAAACTTTCCATTATTTTTAATTGGAATTTCTAAATCTAAAGTTTTCAGCTTACCCTTATAAAGTTTATTGTTCCAAGCTAAATTTAGGTTTCTTAAAACATTATTTAGTTCAAAGACAATGTATTTTGGATAAACCTCTTTCGATACAATCTTAATTATATTTAATACATCATTAGCATAAAAAGTTTCATTTCTAATAAAAGCCGAATAATCAGTTGCGTCAGCATTGATAGTTATACATAAACCAGAAAACTTTTTAGCTTTTGGCACAATTTCTTTGATATTATCCGATACAAAACCTAAAGTTTCTTTCTTATATTTTGAAGAACTATAAACTGGGATATTTCCTTTAGCTTTGTCAATATCTTCTTTTCGTATTCTCTCCCCATTATCCACAAAGAAATATTTTCCATTACCTAAAGATAAAAACTCCTTATCACAATCTATTCCCAAATTAACATTAAGTTTATTTATTTCGTGAAAATCAGATATGATTCCATTCCTTAACTCTGATAATTTTTCGTATTTCTTTCCTAAATATTTTTGTACATCAATATCAAATTTTTCATTTTTATCTATTGGAATATTGATAAGAACCCCTTTAATTTTGTTTACCCCACACTTATCAAGAAAAGAAAATCCATTGATAAATAGGTTTTTCTGAATCTCATATTTTAGATAAGTTATATCTAATAATTTTTCATATTCTTGTTTGATTTTCATCGCCCTATGGTCTTCATTCGTTGAAAATTTATGATTTCTGATAAAAACATAACCTACTGAGCCATTTCTATTCCAACTCAAACAATCTTGATAATACTTAACTCCTTTAAGATTATCTTTTATATATCCTAAAACTGATTTCTCATTTTTTGAAGAGGCATACACTGGAATTTCTCCTTTATTCTTGTTACAAAATTCCTTAGTAATCTTAGAGTTAGTACTTGGAAAATCAAACAATTTTCCTATTTCAATTCCTTTAAAGAGTATCTGATTTTGCATTAAAGTTCCTCTAAAATTTTTTTGTATTCTTCAATTTTTGAAGAAAAATCTATCAATCTTTCTTTAAATTCTTCTATAGTAACTATCTCTTCTTCTTCCATAACTCCAAGCTCAATTTTTTCTTCTTTATTCCACCATTTGTCAATATTCCAATATTTTCCATCTTCAAATTTATCGAATGATTGTATTTTACATCTGGGGTCATCTGTTTTGAATGTTTTTGGGCTTCCTTTATATTGATTAAAGAGATTTTTTGCTTTATCTAAGTCATTATCTTCTATTTCAAATCTATTAATGTCAAGTGTCTCTCCAATGCTGGAAACTAAATAAGTAAATACTGGAAAATCTTGTTTTTGATTATAATTTTTTTTTGTTATGCCTAAAATATATGTTTTTTTAGGAGTATTAAAAAATGTTTTAACTGGTAAGGAGATTATACAATTAATAAAACAATTTTTCATAACCTCATCCCTTAATTCCTTGTTATTTGCAAGACTAAAAATGCTATCTGGTAGAATTATAAAAGCCGAACCTTCTTTTTTAAGATTGAATAATATCCATTTTAGGCAAAGCCCCTGTACTCCTTGTCCGCTATCCTTATAGTCATTACTTAATCCTTCATCTTCTATCTGTTTTTTTATTGTTGCTACACCACTTGTTATATATGGGGGATTTGTTAATATTAAATCTGGCTTTTCTTTTTCATCTTCAAATTTTTCTTTTAAAGTTCCAAGATTAGAATCAAATAAAAAACGAAAGGTAGTATTAATTAATTTTTCAAATTGTTTATTTAATGATGGATTTTTTTCTATTAAATCTGATAAGTAAATTAGCATATTAGCTTTTGCCAAAATTATTGTTCTTTTATGTTCGTCATTATCTTCCCTTCCAGTATCATAGCCCAATAGCTTAACACTTGAGCTAATTTCTCCATTTTTCGGGATAAATTTGCTTTTTAAATTTAGAGATACTTGAAACGGTTCTAACAAAAATCCACCTACTCCGCAAAAAGGGTCGCAAATGAATTTAGCCTTGTCAATATCAGCCATTTCGACTATTGCCTTAACAACTTTTCTTGGAGTAAAAAACTGCCCAAACTTACTCTTATCCTTGCTCTGCTTTAAGAATGTTTCAAATAATTTTGTCTTAAATTCTTTTTTGATATTCCTTAAATCACTAAACTTCCCATATTTTCCAATAATATGCTTAAACAAATCGGCTTGGGATAAAACGGGACTCCCATCTTTATTTACGAAAATAGTTCCATTAATAATTCCAGTTCCATCGTCTCCATCTTCAAATAATTCCCTAATTTTTTTCCTGCTCTTTGTTGCATAATGTCCAAGAACTTCTTCATTAGTATATCCTTCATCATACATTTTAATTAAATGTTTAAAAGCACAATCTCTTTCCAAAACTCCCAAGTCACTTAAAAATTTGAAAATAAAAATCTCTACTACATTATACAAACAAGCAGTAGGATTATCTTTCGTGCTTATGTATATACTTTGCCAAACTGCTTTTGCAAGTGGTGTAGGGTCGGTTTTTTCAGTTGCTTTTAATATGGAATTGTTATGATTTGTCTCTAATAATACTCTTTCAATTATTTGATAAGTATCTTTTGTTGTTTCGTCTAATTTGTTAAAATCACTTTCGTTTTTTTCACTAACATAAAATTTCTTTTGTAATTTTTGCTTGTCATCATTCAAAATAAAAGAGTAACTTCTTTTTGTTTTAGTAGTCCTATCTTCATATTCATTTTTTATATCTTGATGATTTGGGTTTATCCAATAGGTGACTATGCCATCAGTTATTACGCCAATTTTTGCTTCTAAAACTTGACATATATCATTACATTGCTCTATTGCATCTTTCTTTTCTTTGTCTGTGTGAAAATCCTTTGGTTTTTTCCATTCAATTACAATTATAACTTTCGGATTTTTTTTATTTCTCCTATCAACAAGCAATCCATCAGACCTTCTTAGTTCATAATCTCCGTAGCTTTTGTTTGTGATAATACCAGCTTGTTTAAATTGTTTAAGTGTTGTAGAATGAACAGGAAAAAACTCGTATTCACAGATAACAAACCCCTTTTTTAAAAGCCCCCTTGATGTTAATTCTTCACTCATATATAAGCAAAATACTCGGATATTTAAATTGTTTTCGGTTTTTTGAGCAAAAATGGGGCTTTTCAGCCTTCCCTTACCAGCCGACACTTACCAAACGAAGATTAACCAATACCAGAAATAAACAAAATTTATAATTCCTTAATAGAAAAAGTTGTTTCTTAGAATAAATAAATTAAGAGTCTAATTTTATCTTTAGCAAATTATATTTCTTGACTTTCTCATTAATATATTTTTTCTCATATTTGTTAATGTTATCTGGAAACTTAAAATTATTCTTTTTTGAAAAATTCTTAATTTTATCATAAATAAAATTAAATTTTATATACATATCCTCTAAATAATGCTCCATAAAAGCGGTAGCTGTCCAATAAAATTTAGAGACCGTTCTTTCCTGAATATATACTGTTTGCTTGTCTTCCTTTGTTTTAATCGTTTTCACAACATATGACTTTTCAATATTCAATCTGACTACTTCTGATATAGTGTAAATTTTCTGTATGCCATCATAGACTTCAAAACTTATCTCTGGAATTATAATATCGCTTGTTCTGTTTGAATATGTTGGAGTATAAATTCTATTAAAAGAAATTGTTGGTTGAGGGATATCATTTTTCTTGTTGTATTTGAAATCCAAATATAGTTCAAATCTACCAATTATGTGTTTAATTTCATAGAGAATAGCAATCATAGTTTGATAGCTTTTGGCTTTATTTTTTTCTTCTTCAACTTTAAGTCTTCTTGAAGTAACCCACAATGAACCGCCAATAGCTAATATAGCCCCTATTGCAGAACCTATTAAAGTCTGCCATTCTGATAAAAATTGAACAATCCAGCACATACTAAAGCGGTCATTTAAATATACTTTAATACTTTTCGGACAGATTAGCTACTTATCGGACAGAAGGCAGTTATCGGACAAAGCTTAATTTGACTGGAGTTGTGCAGATTCTACACCCTTGCTTTTGCTAGCCCCCTAAACTTATCC
>ERZ1292645.530-Hain-H14-02um-R2-530-length-13515-cov-4_pt1 | contig 13515 bp, 7 predicted proteins | sample MGYA00564401_ERZ1292645 | MGnify/ENA primary metagenome ERZ1292645 (study PRJEB36523, sample SAMEA6512644) | groundwater metagenome | collected 2019-01-09 | study: AquaDiva: Metagenomics assemblies of 32 groundwater samples | reverse complement strand
TAACGCCAATCTGATAAAGGGCAAAAAATATTTCAGCTCAAAAATAATTCCTTCTCGGGGCATTTGGATTGAAATTGAAACGGAAGCCGACGGAGTGATTTACGCCAGAATTGACAACAAAAGAAAAATCCCGGTCTCTTCTGTTTTCAGGATATTCGGGTTGAAGAACAACGCGGACATAGAAAAAACTTTTTCCAAAATAGACGCCGGGCCAACCCCTTTTATCAAAAAAACTCTGGAAAAAGATTCCGCCAAAACAAGGGAAGAATCTTACATGGAGTTGTACAAAAGATTAAGACCGGGCGAACCGATAGACATGCTCGGGTTTGAAAACAGCAAAACTTACGTTGACGGAATTTTTGACAAGGAAAGATATGACTTGTCCCTTATCGGAAGATATAAATTAAATAACCGTTTGGGCAAGCCGATAGATAATGTAAGAAAAGAGCCGAGAGTAATCACCTTAAGCGACCTTGTGGGTATTGTTTCCAAAATTATAGAGCTCAACAATAATCCGCTGGCTTTGCCGGACGACATTGATCACCTGGGCAACCGGAGAATAAGAGGCGTGGGCGAACTTTTGCAGCAGAGATTAAGGGCGAATATGGCCAAAATGAAAAGAAACATTCAAGACAGAATGTCCACGGCCGACCCGGCCACTTTGGCGCCGGCCCAAATCGTCAACAACAGGACTTTTATGTCGGCAGTCAGGGATTTCTTCGTCACCAACCAGCTCTCCCAATTTATGAGCCAAAAAAACACGCTGGATGAACTGGAACACTTGAGAACTCTTTCCGCTTTGGGGCCGGGCGGTCTTACTCGGGAAAGGGCCGGTTTTGAAGTCAGAGACGTTCATCCGTCTCATTACGGAAGAATTTGCCCGATTCAAACTCCCGAAGGCCCGAATATCGGTCTAGTTGTCCATTTGGCCGTCTACGCCAAACTTAACGAATTCGGCATTTTGGAAACTCCTTATCGGAAAGTAATAAACGGAAAAGTCACCAACGAGATTGTTTATCTTAACGCGTTGGACGAATCAAAATATAACATCGCTCACGCCGAGGCGAAATACGACCAAAAAACGGGAGAAATATCGGAAGAAGAAGTGGAAGCTAGAGTTATGTCCCAGCCCGGGCTGGTGGGGAAATATGAGGTTAATTTTATGGATATGACGCCTAATCAGGCCTATAGCGTGGCCACTAGCATGATTCCTTTTCTTGACCATGACGACGCCACCAGGGCGTTGATGGGTTCCAACATGCAAAAACAAGCTGTGCCTTGCATTTTGCCGGAAGCGCCGCTGGTCGGAACCGGCATGGAAGACAGAGCCGCTAGAGATGTCGGCCGACTGGTGATTTGCGATAATGAAGGAACAGTGGAATATGTTGACGCTTCCAAAATAATCATAAAAGAAGAAAACAGGAAAAAAAGGACCTATAATTTAGCCACATTTTTACGGTCTAATACTTTAACGGCTGTTCATCACCGGCCGTCGGTTAGTGTCGGCGATAAAGTCAAGAAGGGCGATATTTTGGCGGATAATTATTCCAGCGATGAAGGAAGAATGGCTCTGGGCCAAAATGTTTTGGTCGCTTTCTTGTCGTGGAAGGGCTCAAACTTTGAAGACGCCATCATCCTTTCGGAAAGAATGGTCAAGGAAGATAAGTTTACCTCCGTGCATTTGGAAGAATTCTCCATAAACGTGAGAGACACCAAGTTGGGGCCGGAAATAACCACTTACGACATTCCCAATGTCGGCGAAGAAAAACTCAAAGATTTGGACGAAGACGGCGTTGTCAGAATAGGCGCCGAGGTGCGGGCGGACGATATTTTGGTTGGGAAAATTTCTCCCAAAGGGGAAGTGGAGTTGACTCCGGAAGAACGTTTGCTCCGGTCAATTTTTGGCGAAAGGGCGCGCGATGTCAAAGACACCTCGCTCCGGCTTGACCACGGCAAGCAGGGTCGGGTAATCGGAATAAAAATTTTTTCCAGAGATATGGGAGACAAATTAGAGCCGGGAATAATCAAGCAAGTTCACGTTGAAATCGCCAAATTGAGGAAAATTTCCGTCGGCGACAAATTGGCCGGCCGGCACGGCAACAAAGGAGTCATTTCCAAAATTCTGCCGGTGGAAGATATGCCGCACCTGGAAGACGGCACGCCGGTGGATATAATTCTTAATCCGCTCGGTGTCGCCAGTCGTATGAACATCGGCCAAATTTTGGAAACCCATTTGGGCTGGGCGGCGGAGAAACTCGGTTATCAGGCCGTTACGCCCGGTTTCCACGGAGCCACGGAAGAAGAAATCAAAGAAGAACTTAAAAAAGCGGGGCTCCCCGAGGATGGAAAAATTAAACTTTACGATGGAATAACGGGGGAATCATTTGACCAAAAAGTGACGGTCGGCCAGATTTATATGATGAAATTGGACCACATGGTGGAGGACAAAATTCATATGAGGTCCATCGGGCCATATTCCCTTATCACCCAACAGCCGCTTGGAGGAAAAGCCCAAGGAGGGGGCCAGAGGTTTGGAGAAATGGAGGTTTGGGCACTGGAGGGCTACGGCGCCGCCCACACCTTGCAGGAAATATTGACCATCAAGTCGGACGACATCATCGGCCGGGCGTCGGCTTACAATTCCATAATCAGAGGGGAAAAATTCAAAAGTCCTCATTTGCCGGCGTCGTTTCATGTTTTAATCAACGAATTAAGAGGATTGGCGCTGGATATAGATATCAAGAAGGCGCAAAACGAAAAGTGAAAAAGGTAAAATATTTTTTAGATTTTATTTTTTAATTTTTAATTTAAAACATGGATACAAAAGTCACCGATTTTGAATCAATAGTTCTAAAGCTCGCGTCTCCGGAGAAAATTTTGTCTTGGTCGCGCGGGGAAGTGACTAAACCGGAAACCATCAATTACAGAACCCAGCGCCCGGAAAGAAACGGTCTTTTTTGCGAAAGAATATTCGGGCCGGAAAAAGATTTTGAATGTTATTGCGGGAAGTATAAAAGAATAAGATATAAGGGAATAGTTTGCGAAAAATGCGGCGTGGAAGTGACTAATTCAATCGTCCGAAGAGAAAGAATGGGCCATATCGCTTTAGCCGCTCCGGTTTCCCACATCTGGTTTTTGAAGGGGGCGCCTTCCCGAATCGGTATGATTTTGGACATTAAGTCAACCGATTTGGATAAAGTTATTTATTTTGCCGGTTATATCATTACCAAAGTCGTTGAGAGTGAAAAAACGGCCGCCTATAAAAATCTTGATTCCGAATACAAAACCAAAATCAAAGAAGTTCAAAACAAAGAAGAAAAAGACGCTTTGAAAAATTCAATGTTAAAAGCCAAAAGCGAACTTGATTCTTTGGTTTTATATAAAGTGCTTTCGGAACTTGATTATTACAATTTAAGCATGAAATACGGCGAGATATTTGAAGCGGAAACGGGGGCGGAATCCGTTTATAATATTTTCAAAAACACAGACTTAAGCGAGCTTAAAAAGAAGCTTGAGTCCTTGGTTGAAACAGCGACGACTCAAGACAGAACGAGAATTATTGCTCGAATCAACCTCGTAAAATCAATGAAAAAAGCCAACATCCGTCCGGAGTGGATGTTTTTGACCGCTCTTCCCGTCATTCCTCCGGCTCTCCGACCGATGGTGGCCTTGGACGGCGGCAGGCACGCCACGTCCGATTTGAATGATTTATACAGAAGAGTCATCAACAGAAACAACCGCCTCAAAAAACTGGTGGAGATAAAAGCGCCCGAAGTTATTTGCCGCAACGAAAAAAGAATCTTACAGGAAGCCGTTGACGCTTTGCTGGACAACACCATGAGACGCAGTCAAAACATGGCTTTGGCTCAAGGCCAAAGAAGACCCCTCAAATCGTTGGCGGAGATGTTAAAAGGCAAGCAAGGGCGATTTAGGCAGAACTTACTGGGGAAAAGAGTGGATTATTCCGGCCGGTCGGTTATTGTCGTCGGTCCGGAACTCAAGATGAGTCAATGCGGCCTGCCCAAGCATATGGCCTTGGAATTATTCCGGCCGTTTGTCATAGCCGAACTTATAAAAAAAGAAATCGCTTACAACATCCGCGGCGCCGGAAAACTGGTGGACGAGAAAATTCCGGAGGTCTGGGCTATTTTGGAAGAAGTTATTAAAGACAAGAGAGTCTTACTTAATCGCGCGCCTTCTTTGCACCGATTGAGCATCCAGGCTTTTCAACCGGTTTTAATCGGCGGAAACGCCATTCAGCTTCACCCGTTGGTCTGCCACGCCTTCAACGCCGACTTTGACGGCGACCAAATGGCCGTTCATGTTCCGCTTGGACCGGAAGCTCAAAGCGAAGCCAAGGACATCATCGCTTCGGTGAAAAATCTTCTCAAGCCCGGAAGCGGCGAACCGGTCGTGGACCCGTCTCAAGACATAGTTATCGGTTGTTATTGGGTGACGAGGATAAAACCGGGAGCCCAAGGAGAAGGGAATTATTATTCCTCTCCGACTGACGCTGTTTTGGCCTATAATTTTGGCAAAGTTAACATGAGGGCGAAAATAAAAGTTGTTCCGGACGATTTGCCCAAATATAAAATTTTTAAAGGAGAAATTTTTGAAACTACCGTTGGCCGGCTGATGTTTAACGGCGCGTTGCCGGAAGATTTTCCTTTTATTAACGAAGAGACCGGGAAGAAGCTTCTCTCTAAACTGGTCGGCAGTCTTATTGAAAAATACGGCATTGACGCCACTCCCGATATTTTAGACCGGATAAAAGAATTCGGATTTAGGCACGCGACAGTTTCCGGCATAAGTTGGGGTTATCACGATCTTAAATTGCCGGAAAAGAAAGGTGAAATTCTGGCGGAAGCGGAAAAACAAGCCCTTGAAATCAAGGGCCAATATCAAGAAGGTCTTTTAACCGATTCGGAAAGATACAATAAAATTATTGAAATATGGCAAGGGGCGAAAAATAAAATTGAGGACTTGGTTCCGGAAACGGTGGATAAAATGGGGCCGATTTATTCAATGGTGTCTTCCGCCGCCCGAGGCACCTGGAGTCAGTTGGGGCAAATGACGGGCATGAAGGGCTTGATGGTCAACCCCGCCGGAAAAATAATTGATTTTCCCGTTCGGTCAAGCTACAAGGAAGGGCTGGGAATTTTGGAATATTTTATCACCACTCACGGAGCCAGAAAAGGAGAGGCGGACACTTCTTTGAAAACTTCCCGGGCCGGTTATTTGACAAGAAAGCTTATTGATGTGTCTCATGACGTTGTCGTCGCGGAAGAGGATTGCGGAGAAAAAGAAGGAATTGTTGTTTCAAGAAGCAGGGTGGAAAGTTACGGCAAGAAATTTTCTTCTAGGATTTTTGGCCGGACGCTCGCCGCCGATGCGGGACGGTTCAAAAAAGGATATCTTTTAAGCGCGGCTGACGCCAAGGAATTGGAGTCGTCCGGAGTTGAGGAAGCCAGCATTTATTCTCCGATAACTTGCAAGGCGAGGAGGGGGATTTGCCGCAAATGTTACGGTTATGATTTAGGCACCGGCGCTCCCATTAAGATTGGAGAAGCTGTCGGCATTGTCGCCGCCCAAGCTGTCGGCGAACCGGGCACCCAATTGACGATGAAAACTTTTCACAAAGGAGGTATTGCTGTCGGCGGAGACATCACCATGGGCCTTCCCCGTATTGAAGAAATTTTTGAATTGAGGATTCCGAAAAATCCCGCCGTAGTTTGCGATATTGAAGGAGAAGTGTTGGAGATAAAACAGGCCGGCGAAGAATTTGAAGCGAAAACGGCCGATAAAATCGTCACCGTTCTCGTTGACAAAGAAATGTCAAAATCAAAAGAAGAATCGAAGGAATTTTACATTCCTTTCGGCCGGTTTGTCACAGTCAAAAAAGGAGACAAACTGAAAGCGGGCGATGTTCTAACCGACGGGTCGCTCAATATAAGGGAGTATTTCATTATCGCCGGCCGGGACAAAACGCAAGAATACATTCTTAAGGAAGTGGACAAAGTTTATTCCATGCAGGGCGCCACTATCAATGAAAAACACATTGAAGTCATAATCAAGCAAATGTTCTCAAGGTATAAAGTTATTGATTCGGGAGACACCGACCTTAATCTCGGAGAACCGGTTGACGGCGAAAGATCTTTAGAGGAAAACGAAAAAGCGAAAAAAGACGGGAAAAATCCCGCCAAACTGGAGCAAATAGTTATGCCGATAGCCAAAGTCGCCCTGTCCGCCTCGGGGTTTTTGTCCGCGGCGTCTTTTCAAGATACGGCCAGGGTTTTGATAAGAACGGCGGTTATGGGCGGGGAATACAAACTCAAAGGATTAAAGGAAAATGTTATAATTGGACGGCTGATCCCCGCGGGGACTGGTTTCAGAAGAGAATACGTGAAAGAGGAAAAAGAAGAGGAAAAAGGACAAGAAGAAAAATAAATTTTTAAATCCATGTCTTCCACCGTCGAACAAATAAAATCCCGCTTAAACATTGCGGATGTGGTCCAGTCTTATATTAAGCTCCAAAAGGCCGGCGCCAATTTTAAGGCCAATTGCCCGTTTCATAACGAGAAAACGCCGTCATTTTTTGTTTCTCCGGCTCGCCAATCATGGCATTGTTTTGGTTGTTCGCGCGGCGGCGATATGCTCAGTTTCGTTATGGAGATTGAAGGAGTGGATTTTTTGGGAGCTTTGAAAATTTTGGCCGGCCGAGCGGGAGTGGAGATAGAAAAAATAGATAAAAATCGACAAAACGAAAGATTAAAACTGCTCCGGCTTATAGACGAGGCCGTAAAATTTTACGAAACTGAATTAAGGAAAAACGAAGAAGTTGTATCCTATCTTAAAAAAAGAGGAATGAAAGGCGAAACAGCCAAGAATTTCAACATAGGATATGCCCCGGCCGGCTGGAGAAACTTATACGATTATTTAAAAAATAAAAACTATTCCGATTCTGAAATGGAAAAAGCGGGAATGGTCGTCAAGTCGGTCAAAGCCCAAGCCGGATATTACGACCGATTTAGAAGCAGGATAATGTTTCCGATTTCAAGCGCTTCAGGGCAGCCCATTGGATTCAGCGGGAGAATTTTCGGCGAAGAAAGCGCCGATTCGGGAGGTAAATACATAAATTCACCCCAAACCATTCTTTACGACAAGTCCAAAATTTTATACGGCTTTGACAAAGCGAAGAACGAGATAAGGAAAAAAGATTTTTGCGTTATCGTAGAAGGGCAAATGGACGCGGTGATGTCGCATCAAGCTGGAGTAATCAATACCGTAGCCGTATCGGGAACGGCCCTAACCGTTGACCATATTAGGATGGTAAAACGTTTGACTGAAAAAATAGTGATGGCTTTTGACAAAGACGAAGCTGGGGCGAGAGCGTCAAGCAAAGGAATTGACATGGCGCTCTCGGAAGGATTGGAAGTCAAAATAGCCGTTTCTCCTTATGGTAAGGACCCGGCCGACGCGGTGCTGGATAATCCCGAATCTTGGCTCAAAGCGGTAAACGAAGCCAAAAATGTCATAGAATTTTATCTGGAATTGTTTGACGACAAGAAGGACATAGAAAGAAAAATCTTGCCGTACATAGCCGTTTTGCCGAGCGAGATGGACAAAGCCGATTGGGTGAAAAAAATCGCCGAAAAATTAAAAATAAAAGAAGACGCTGTTTGGGATGAACTGAAAAAAGTGAAATTAACATCGCTAGGATTAAACGGAAAAAAAGAAGAAAAAAATATCAACGACAAGAATAATCCGCTCAAACAGACAAGATTGGAATTTATGCGGGAACGTCTTTTGGGGATAGCGTTTTGGCAAAAAAACACCGAAGACCTGGATTTAAAGCCAATTATTGAAGAATTTGTCGCTTCATTAAAAAAGAAGATTAACGATTATTCGCCGGAGGATAAAAATAAATTAGCATTGGAGGCGGAATTGTTTTTCTCCGGAACGGTTTCTCTTAAGGGAGAATTTTTAAAAATTAAAAAAGAAATTGAAAAAGAAGAAATAAAGCATGAGCTGGAAAACATAACCGAGAAAATAAAAGAACTGGAAATGGCGGGAAATCCGCCCGGCGGGGAGGCGAAACTGAAGCAATACTTGGACGATTTTCATAAGCTTACTAGAAAATTAAATTTATGGCAAAAAAATAAAAAAAATAAAAAAAGTAAAAAAAGCAGCCGCAAAACCGACATCGGATGTCGGTTTGAAAAACCGACATCCGATGTCGGTTAAAGGCAAATCAAAAAAGGCGGAAGAAATAAAAATTAAAATAAATAATTTGCTGAAAAAAGGCAAGGCGAGGGGCTTTGTCACTTACAGCGAAATTATCAAAGAATTTCCGCATATTGAAGAAGACGTGGCGCTTTTGGACACTATTTACGACACTTTCAGCGAATCAAGCGTCGATGTAATTGAAAGTAAAGACATGATTGAAACGAGAGAACAAAACGAAAAAAAGATTGAACATGACTTGGACAAAGAATCCGTAGACGCCGTTCAAATGTATCTCAGAGAAATCGGAAAAATTTCCCTTATTGACGCCGCCAAAGAAAGGGAATTGGCAAAAAGAATTGAAGAGGGCGACGAAGAGGCCAAAAACATCTTAACAAAAGCCAATTTACGACTGGTTGTTTCCATCGCCAAAAGATATGTCGGCCGAAGTCCGGATTTGTCCATTTTGGATTTGATTCAGGAAGGCAACTTCGGATTGTTCCGCGCGGTGGAAAAATTCAACTGGCGGAAGGGCTACAAATTTTCCACTTACGCCACTTGGTGGATACGGCAGGCGATAACCAGGGCAATAGCCGATCAGGCCAGGACCATCAGAATACCGGTGCATATGATGGAGACAATTTCCAAATACAAACAGGTGTTAAGAAGATTGTCCCAAGATTTGGGAAGGGAACCGCTACCCGAGGAAATTGCCGCCGAAATGAATATGGAGGTGGAAAAAATTCATCATATCCAAAAAATAGACCAAAGCACGGTTTCTTTCGAGGCGCCGGTCGGCGACGATGACGGAGATTCAACTCTGGGCGACTTTGTGTCGGATGAAAAAATTCTTTCTTCCGACCAGCAAGCGGCCCAGAAGATTTTGTCCGGACAATTTCAGACGATTTTAAACGACCTTACGCCGAAAGAGCAGAAAATCCTTCAAATGAGATTCGGTTTGGGCGACGGGATAGTTCATACGCTGGAAGAAGTGGGCAAAGAATTTGGGGTTACTCGGGAGCGCATCCGGCAGATTGAAGCCAAAGCGCTGGAAAAAATCCGTCAGCACGAAAAATCGGAGAGATTGAAAAGTTATTGATGTTTTTCAAAATAAAAAACAAGCTGGGCAAGAAGAGAACGGGGATTATCAATACCGTTCACGGCAAAATATTAACACCCAGTTTTGCTTTTGTCGCCACGCATGGAACAATCAAATCTTTGAACAAGAAAGAACACGATTTGGCATCGCCGGGATTGACGATATCCAACACTTTTCATCTGCTCATTTCGAGGAAAGTGAAAGAAATAAAAAAAGCCGGCGGTTTGCATAAAAAATTTGGCCTGAATAATCCAATTATGACTGACAGTGGCGGATTTCAGATTTTTAGTCTTGGTTGGGGGAAAGTTCATGGGACCGGCAAAATTGCCAATTATTCAACATCAAACGCCGGAGAGGGTAAAAATCTAGTAAAAATCAGTCGCGATGGAGTCATTTTCACTTACAACGGCGCAAAACGCAAACTTAATCCAAAAATTTCCATAAAAATACAAGAGGATTTGGGGGCGGATATAATTTTCGCTTTTGATGAGTGCACTTCGCCTATTAACGATTACGACTATAATAAAAAATCATTGCTAAAAACCCACAACTGGGCGAAAGAATGTTTAAAAACCAAGAAAAAAAACGACCAGGCGCTGTATGGTATTGTTCAAGGCGGAGTTTTTGAAGATTTAAGAAGAAAAAGCTCCGCGATCATCGGCGCGCTTCTTTTTGACGGCTTTGGCATTGGAGGATCTTTTGGGGAAAAACAGATGAAGGAAGTCATAGGATGGTCGCTATCCGGTTTGCCGGAAGACAAACCCCGGCATCTTTTGGGCATCGGCGCCGTCAAAGATATTTTTATCGGCGTGGAAAACGGGATTGACACTTTTGACTGCGTTATACCCACTCGCGAAGCCCGGCACGGAGCTCTTTATTCTAAAGAAGGTCGGCTGGATATCCAAAGGAAAATTTTTGCCAAAGACAAAAAAATGGTGGAAAAGGGTTGTCGATGCCTGATGTGCGCGCAGGGAATAAAGCGCCAAGGCGCCTATAAATTGTTCAAGGAAAATAAAACGGAAGCTCAAAAATTGGCGACAATGCACAACCTTTATTTTTATAGAACCTTGTTTGAAAAAATCAGAAAAGCGATTGATTCCAGTAAATTGTCCAACTGGGAAAAACTGAAAAAAGAATACAAGAAATTGATTTAGCCAAAATTGCAGTATACCAGCGATAGCAAGTATACTGCAATTTTAATTTTTAAAAAATTATTTTATCTCCACTATTTTATTTTTTGAGGTTTGACCGGAAATGATATTGGCGCGGGAAGAGGAGACGCCGAAATAATCGGCGAGGGCTCGGCATATCGCCCAGTTGGCCCGGCCGTCTATCGGCGGTTCTTTGACGGAAACGGCAAATTCGTTATCACTCAATTTTTCCACCAGTTCTTTTTTGGCGTTTGTTTTGGCTTTGACGGAGATTCTCACTTTTTTATCTTATTTCGTAACTTATTGTTACGCTTACTGTAATTTCTTGAGAGCCGGGTTCAATAGCCGGAGAAATAATTGCGTCTTCGCCAGCGCTCACCCCGAACGATTTAGCGGCGCGGTAAAATATCGGAGCGGAGTTTTCATCTATGGATAAAATTTTGCCTAAATTAAAACCCCCGGCCTGGGCGATTGATTCCGCTTTCTTGATGGCAATGGCGATGGCTTCTTGGCGGGCTTGGTTTTCAATTTCCGTCTTGTCGTCTATCGTGAAAGAGAGTTCAGAAGCGGAATTGACCCCGCCTTGAACAATTCCGGATAATATCTCGCCCGTTTTTTCAAAATCTCTTATTTTAACGGATATAGTCTGGCTTATGGAATAACCGACTATTTCCGGCGGGGGGCAAGGTTTGGCGGAAGAATTTTTACTAACAGGGCAGGAAAAATATTGATATCTTGGCTGTAAATTGTAACTGGTTGTCTTTATGTCTTTTTCCTCCACTTGGCTATCTTTCAGCAGGGTTATGGCCCGATTGGCCTTTTGCGCGTTTTCTTGCTGAAGGGCGGCAATATCTTTTCCTCCTTCGGTTATGACGCTAAAGGAGAATTGGGCAATGTCAGGGATAGCCACAATCTTTCCTTCTCCACTGACGGAAAAACTTCTGTAAGAAGATGGCTCTATTGATTTAGAATAGATATTGGCGAATATCAGGGAAGCTATCGCCAAAATAATCATAGAAACAAGGGCGCCGATTCCCAAATGATTTTTAATTTTTTTGTCCATATTTTTTTGTTTTAACTTATAATAATTTTAATGCTTTATTTTTAACGACACACATAATAATTATACACAATTGTTGTCTTTTTGTGAAATACTGTTACAATACTTTTGTGTCCCGCAGAAACGGGATAAATCTGTAGGTGTTCGCTTTTTGTTTTAAATTAACGTGCGACAAAGGTCTTACCGCAGATATTTTAGCAGTTAGCAAAAAAACCAAACATAATGAATAATAAATTATATGTGGGAGGCCTTTCTTATGATACGACGGAAGATGAATTGAAAAATCATTTCGGCGGAGCCGGAACGGTTGTTTCAGCCAGCATCATAATGGACAGGGAAACCAACAGGTCAAGAGGATTCGGTTTCGTTGAAATGTCTTCCGCGGAGGAAGCCAACAAAGCCATAGAAATGTTTAACGAAAAAGAATTCGCCGGAAGAAACTTGACTGTCAACATTGCCAAGCCAAAAACCGAAGGAGGCGACAGGCCGAGAAGGTCATTTGGCGGAGGCGGAGGCGGCAGGGGAGGATTTGGAGGAAGGAGAAATTCTTACTAAATCGCCGATGATCTAAAAAATCCCCGACATATTGTCGGGGATTTTTTAGTGTCCGCTTTCGCCGGACTCATCCGGTATGCCGTCAAATACCTCTTTATTTTGCGGTCCTTCGGCGGTCATTATGCCCCAAGCGCCTCGATCTAGCCGGACCAGAGCGTGGTCAACGAGGATATATTTTCCCGGCACATCAACTTTAAATTCAACGACGCTAGCCCCGCCGGCTGGCACGATGCTCGTTTGGACATTGTGATGCGGTTCTAAACCTATGGCCGCTTCCGGATAAACATTGTCAAATATTTCCCCGATAACATGGAAAGAGGAAATTAAATTAACCCCGCCGTTGCCGACGTAAATCCTTACTTTTTCTCCGACATTGACTTTCATCTTGTCGTTTAACGATTTTGTTTTTCCGTTGAAAACTATGTATTCCGGCTGGCCGTCAATCATTTTCTTGGCGTCAAAAACCTGCAAGCCGCGCTTGCCCAGATTTCCGGCGCTGTAAAATTCTCCCTGCATCACGTAAAATTCTTTGTCCGCTTTCGGCAACCCGCCTTCCGGCTCTATTAAAATCAGCCCGTACATTCCGTGCGCCATATGAGTGGCAACGTTGGGATAAGCGCAGTGATAGACATAAAGGCCGGGATTAAGAGCTTTGAAGGAAAAAGTTTTTGATTGGCCCGGTTCAACCATTGTTACCGTCGCCCCTCCGCCCGGACCATTAACGGCGTGCAAGTCTATGCTGTGGTGGTGCAGACTGGAGGGGTTATTTCTCAAAGTAAGATTTATTTTGTCTCCAACTCGCGCCCGGATAAACGGCCCGGGTACTTGGCCATTATATGTCCAGTAATTAAAGAAAATTCCTGGCGCCATTTCTCCTATGACTTCTTTGGCTTCTATTTCCACATTCACTTCTTCGGGGGTGTTTCTGTTAATGGTTGCGGGAATGTCGGCTGGATTTTTGGCGACATCCGTTTTTTCAAAATTTTTGATGTTTTTAAAAAAAGTGTAAACGTTTTTCAAGGGCAATTCCGGTCCCTCGGCCGGTCCGAAAGTTTTTAAGAAAAACGGATACTTAAGATATTTGGGAAATATTTGAGGCGAAAAAAACAGCAAAAAAATTCCCGCGGCCAAAATAATGAAGGGAATCGCGATTTTTCTTGCTAGATTGAACTTTTTGGAAACCGTGTATAAAATTATAAAAATAAAAGTGGCGACGGCGACTGACAAAATTAAAAAACCGACGCTTTGCAGGATAGCATATTTTGTCATCAAAAATATTTCGTACATGTGTTTATTATACTAATATCCCGCGAACTCTTCAAATTTGATATCGTCGTCGCTAGCGCCGATTTTTTCCGCCAATTCTCTCATTGCTTTTACCATAGCCGGCGGACCGGACATATAATAAATCGGCGAATTTAAGTTGC
>ERZ1292645.529-Hain-H14-02um-R2-529-length-13520-cov-6_pt1 | contig 13520 bp, 8 predicted proteins | sample MGYA00564401_ERZ1292645 | MGnify/ENA primary metagenome ERZ1292645 (study PRJEB36523, sample SAMEA6512644) | groundwater metagenome | collected 2019-01-09 | study: AquaDiva: Metagenomics assemblies of 32 groundwater samples | reverse complement strand
CTATGACAACGACGCACGAGCGCGACGCCCCGACGTATAGGGATAACCTGGCCATCACGCGCCATTTTGTGGAGGTGCTGGAACAACGCCTCGCTGGACGCGACAAGGACCGGCGCTCCAATACGCATCCGCTCGATTGGTGCCATCTTGGGATTCTAGGGCCCGCGAAACCGGAGCCACCTGCGCTCGAACTGGAGGAGGAACAGCCAGACGTTCAGGAGCCTGGCCCGGTGACCAATGGCAACGCGAACGCGGCTAATGTGCCGGCGCAGGCAGTGAAAAAGAGTGCAAAAACAGCCGAAACCAAGCCAGGGGCGGTACCGGAAGAAGGAGCCCCCGTAGCGGCCGACAAGGCCGAGGTCCTTGAGGCAATTCGACGCCCGCCATCGGCGTTGGGCTTTGAAATTCTTGTTGAGCCAGACGAAAGCGGTGTCGTGGAACTTACCGTTGACGCCAGCTTCTGCCTTTTTACTAAGCACCTTCCGACGTGGAAAGAGCAGGTTGAAGTGCTAGGCGACGGCGCATCTGCGGGGTCGCCGGTCGCAGAGGTGGTTCAGCGGTGGACGGTGGCCCTCAGTGGTATCCGGTTCCAGCTCCGCCCGAATGAGACGAAATCATTTGACGACGATGGTGCAATACAGGCGGTCATCGACGCGAAGCTAGACGAAGCATTCAAGCGCCCGGACGCAGCTCGTAAGTGGCCAGGAAAGCGGCCACAGCGGCCAAAAGTTGACGACGAGGCGTACCTCAAGGACGAAACAGCCTTCCAGGTCTTTCTGAATGGACTGACTTCCACGTCGGGCGCCGCGGTCAACCGTTGGCGCTTGCTCGGCAAAGTGGAGGTGCGCGCCTGGCCTCGGGCGGATGGAAAGCTGCGTGTGGGCTGCTACATTCGCAATGCGACGCCGGCCACGGGAGTCGGGTACCAAGACGCGTTTCTTGTGATTGGTGACGCCGCGCTGAAGGCGAGCGTAGAACGAGGAGCGCTTCGCCCAATCGAAATCCTGCCAGTGCCGCGGGACTACCAGTACGACCGGCGCGTTTGGGCTGTTGGCCACAATACGAGCGTTCGCGCCTCAGGCGAGAAGCGCAGCCTTGAAACACGTGCGCTTGCCTACTACGAACAGCCACGAATCGCCACGCGCGACAAGCCGCCGGCGACTTTTGCGGGGATGGCATCTGACCCGCTAGCCACGCTGACGCAAATCTACGTGGCGATGGGCGAGTTTGCCGCCGATTGGAACGACCGTGTCCTCGGGCAGAACGCGCTCAATCTCGACGCCGAAGAGCTCAAGGAATGCGCGAAGGACCTTGCGGGGTTCCGGGACGAGATGGCCAGATTCGCCTGTGGCGTAGCTGCTCTCAACGCCGACTCTCGACTCTTTGCGGCGTTCAAGGCCATGAACCGCGTCTTCGGCCGTCTTGCCAAGGGCTACGATTCATGGCGCCTGTTCCAGCTCGTCTTCATTGTCACGCAGCTGCCCGCGCTGGCGATTCGCGAGAACCACATGTCGGGCGAATTCCCGAAAGGAACCTCTCGAACATGGAAGGACATCCTGGATTGGGGCGATATTCTGTGGTTCCGAACCGGCGGCGGCAAGACTGAGGCATACCTGGGGCTCACGTGTTGCGCCATCCTGTACGACAGGCTTCGTGGCAAGAACCAGGGAATCACTGCCTGGCTCCGTTTCCCGCTTCGCATGCTGAGCGTCCAACAGCTGCAACGTGCCATGAAGGTGGTGTGGGAGGCAGAAGCTGAGCGAAAAGTCCTGCTTGGCGAAGAGGCGACGTCTTCAGACCCGATTCGCCTTGGCTACTTTGTGGGAAGCACAACAACTCCAAACAGCCTGTCCGAGGACGAACTCAAGAAATACGCGACGGACGAGAGCCGCGAATGGCTGCGCGTGGTGCCGGATTGCCCTGCCTGTGGGGGAAACGGGACGGTCAAGGTTGAGGTAAACGCACCTCAGATGCGCTTCAAGCATGTTTGTTCGGCGTGTAAGGCAGACCTGCCTCTCGACGTTTCCGATGATGAGGTGTACCGAAACCTCCCGGCCTTGATTGTCGGCACCATCGACAAGATGGCATCCGTGGGCCAGCAAGTGAAGTTCGGCGTGTTGTGGGGAGGCGCAAAGTGGCGTTGCCCGTCGCATGGGTACGCGTTCGGCGAATATTGTTTCGCTTTCGGTTGCAAGGTCAATAAAAAGAGCCGTATTCCGGTCAAACCCTACGACCCTTCGCCCGCGCTACACATTCAGGACGAACTCCACCTTCTTCAGGAAGAACTGGGCGCGTTTGCCGGTCACTACGAGACCCTCGTTCGCTACTGCGAACAGACGTTGAGCAAACTGCCGTCAAAGGTTGTCGCGGCTACCGCGACCATCGAGGGGTTTGAGCACCAGGTTCGTCATCTCTATGGTGTAAAGGAAGCACGGCGGTTCCCGGGACGAGGGTATGACCGCTTGACGGGTTTCTACGCAGAGCCTGACAAGGACGAGCAAGGGAAGCCGAAGACCGCACGCATCTTTGTGGCTTTCCGAAGCGCCTCACTTCACCAGGCGGATGCGGCCGCGTTCTGCACGGAGATTCTGCAGACCGAAATCGACCGTTTGGTAAAGAACCCGCACTACGCGCTCGCTTTTCTGAAGGACGCCGTCACTGACGCCGATATTCAAAACCTGCTGAAGTACTACACGACGACACTCAATTACGTCGGAAGTCTGCAACGCGGTTCGCGAGTCAATCAAGCACTGCAGGAGGTAGTCACGAAGACCAGGTCTGAGTCCGGCCGGGAGATGACCGTCGAGTACTACTCGAGTCGCTCATCGGGAGCCGAGGTCGCTGACCTGGTGCACCGCGTCGAAACCCCACCAGCATGGGATAGCTCGGAGTTTCTCGACGCGCTCGTTGCGACGAACATGATTAGCCATGGCGTGGACCTGGAACGTATCAATCTGATGACGATGGACGGGGTTCCGGAGCAAACCGCCGAGTACATCCAGGCGTCAAGCCGGAGCGGCCGTAAAAATGTTGGCTTGGTTGTCGTGGTCCTGCCCGGTTTCTCGATTCGCGCCGCAAGCATTTATCACCGCTTTCTCGAATACCACGAGCATCTGGAGCGCATGGTCTCACCGGTACCGGTCAACCGATTCGCCAAATATGCGGCTCGGCGCACGCTGCCCGGCATTGCAATGGGACTTATCTACGGCCGCCATGCAGCCGAGACTGGCAACCAGAAGCTTAACAAGCGGCATGAAGCGGATGCGCTGTTGTCGCAACTGGGCACCAAGATGATGGACGAACTTCAAGGCGCCTATGCGCTCGGCCAAGGCGTGTACGACGAGAGCTTGGAGCTGGGCTTGAGGACAACCCTTGCAGAGCAGATGGACATAGTCCGACTTTCCATTAGAAACAGTCACGAGCCCAACCTCAAGGATGCGGTGAGACCCCCGCCAATGCGTAGCCTGCGGGACGTAGAAGCCGGCGTGCCATTCCAGCCAGATGTTGACCACCACGTACTGATGGTGGTGCGGAAGGCGAAGGAGTAGGCAATGGCACAGCCGAAAGCATTCACGCGCGGACAGACACAAGTCCTCTACCGACATTTGCCCCAAGCCATCTTCGAACACGATGACTATGGCCTCTGCAAAGTGGAAACGGTCGCATTGTCCGAGGCGGACATCAATCGGGAAGCACTGTTCGATGCTCTGACGGACGCGCTCTCTCGCTGGACGAACCCCAGATTCGCCGACAAGTTTCCGGACCCCCGCGACCCTTCTAGACGGGTGCGCTACATTGTCGGCGAGCCACGAGAAGTGCGATTCGCGCCTTACCCCCTTCTATTCCGGTGCAGGAAGTGCGAGCGCGCCGTGCGCTACAACGACCTGGTAAAACGCGGAAGCCCACCCGGAAAATGCCAATGTGGTGGCGCGCTTGTGCGCTTGCGTTATGTGCAGGCACACAATTGCGGGCGCCTTGAAGAGCTTCGATTCCCAGACAAGAGGTGCCCAAAGGGTCACCTTCCCGAGCACATTGCTTTCTATGACCCAGGTCGGGTTCGCCAGGCGCGCTGGTACTGCAAAGTCTGCAACAGCGATATCCAAGGTCTGCGGATAACGCCGTGCAAGTGCGCCTACAACGACTCACTAGGGCCCGGCGCTTCGCAATACGAGAAGTACCTGAAGGTGGTTCCGACCGGAGATCCCTCACTTTACATTCCGCACACGCTCGCCTTCGTGAATTTCTCGGAAGACGAGGAAGGCCAGGTGAGGAACGCCAAAGGCGCGCTCGGCTTGATGCTCGCCCGGACGTGGGGGCTGTTACCGCAGCCAGTTGCGAAGGTCGTCAAGGAGCGCGAACGGACAACTGCTGCGGACAATGACGACTCTCAGGCGAAGCTCGCGGACGCACTACGGAAGGTCGACCCGAACAATCCGTTGGTCAAGGAGTACGACGAGAAGCGCGCCAAGCCGGTTGGCCAAGAGCCGCTAGACCGCGTTTCTGAGCTTCTCGATAACGACGCCGCTTTACTTGCGGGTCCACCCCGTCGCTGGCTGGTGGAGCACACCACGCTACTGGACAAAACAGATCGCAGCGACTCGGCAAAAGTGGCTGCAATGCTCCGCCGCCGGAGTGACGAAGAGGGTGCCCTGCAAATTGAAGACGCGCAGCGCAAGGCAAAAGAGCTGATGGGGATAGAGGTGATTCGCGTCGTCAACGATTTCCCGCTTGCGCTCTGTGCTTTCGGTTACACCCGAACGGCTCGGGACCCCGCCCGAACGATGATTACGCCGTTCCCGGTCGATGACAAAGGGAAGATTCCGATTTTCGCACTTGCTTCCGAAACTGAAGCCTTGTGGTTCCAACTTGACCCCATCCGAATTGTTGCTTGGCTAATTGAAAACGGCTTGGCTTCGGGGTCGGTACCAACCGATACCGCACGTGCGTGGGCGTGGGTCTACCGTGTCCTTCCGGGACTGCGCCAGTCATCCTTCGAACCAGACTATACCGAACGGGCGTCAGTCGCTGTCAGGACACTCATTCACACGATGAGCCACATCTTTCTTCGCCGCATTGAATGGAGCGGTTTCGCCCCGTCCAGCGTGGGCGAATACCTGATTCCTGGATCGCTATCGTTCATTTTGTATGCCAACCGCTACGCGGATACGAAGATTGGAGGGCTAACGACTCTTTTCGAGCAGCGCCTCGGCACGTGGCTTTGGGACGCGATTCAGTCAGGGCAGGAATGCATCTACGACCCAATTTGCGGCGACGAAGGAGGCACTTGCGCCGGATGCACGCACAGGGAGCACAACTGCCCCTTGTTCAATCGCGAATTGTCTCGCGCCATGCTCTATGGCGGTCCGACGACGCAATCCAGTGAGTTGGCCGACATGGAAATGCGATACGGCTTCTGGGCCCAAGCTTGGAAAGCTGCACCGCAAGAATGAATAGTAGCGCCAAAGAACTTGCGAGCCGACTGCCGAATGTCGATGGACTTCGGCGCCTTGGGCAGGCTCTGTGGATGATGATTGAGAAACCCGTAGAGAAGACGACCTTGGTCTGGGCGCGAGGCCTACTTGGCGAGCGAGGGGACGACGTGCTCTGGTCGGCCCTGACAAATGAAGGTGTATTGGCACCACCCGAGTATCGGGTGAACCCGGTTAGGCTTGCTGGGTTGCTCAGTATCTTGGCTGCGGGAGAAGTAGGTGAATTTAGCCTTCCTCGCCTTGTTTGGACGCTTCCCTCTGAGCTAGAACGACCAGAACTGTCGGAGAGCTACTCCCTCGCAGCGTTGAAGCTTGCCGAGGCTGCTAAAGACGCCTTGCTTATGGTCTCGCCCTTCCTCGAATCCAGAGGCGTTGGAAAGGTACTCGAGGCTATCCTTGCCGCATTGAAGCGGGGCGTGGAGGTCACAATTGTCACGCATGGAGCCGAGAACCTATCGTCTGCCTCCAGTACCGCCCTCAAAGAACTCCGGCGCGAAGCGAGCCAGTTGCCGGGTTGCCTGACCGTGTATTCCGCCAACGAAGAATACTCCGTTCTTCTTCATTCGAAACTAATCGTAAGCGACAACGCGCTAGCCATCGTTGGATCTGCCAACGTGACAGGGCGCGGATTGGGAACAAATCTGGAGGCGGGCGTGATTCTGGGTTCCGCGCATGCAGCTGAAATAACGCACATCGTTGAGGACCTGCTACGCAGCGGTCTCGTAAATCTAGTGTTCTCGACTCATGAGCCGCGTGCGAGTTCAGCATAGATTTACCTCGTTCTATCCCTGAGGCCATGTTTCTGCTCGATACCAACACTTGCGTGGACGTGATCCGGCAGCGTCCCGAGGCGGTGTACCAGCGTCTGTCCGAGACTGCCGGCGAGGTGGTGGCGCTTTCGGTGGTTACGGCATTCGAACTGGAGATTGGCGCGCTACGGACTCAGGGCCGGCGCTATAGCGATGCGGTAAGAAAGTTTCTGCGCGAGTTTGCCGTGCTGCCTCTCGAGGATTCGGCTCGCGACGCCTATGGACGTCTGCGAACCGGATTGGAACGCCGGCGCGAGCGGATCGGCGCCTACGACATGCTGATCGCCGCCCACGCCATCGCGCTTGGCGCGACCCTTATTACGAACAACGAAAAAGAGTTTAGGCGGGTGAAGGGACTGAGATTTGAGAACTGGATTGCTTGAAAGAAAATCCGTCATCGAGGCCGCGAACCTGTGGGCCGTTCCCCAAACGAAGACCATCCGCCAGACGACCATCCGCACCGAGGCCGCCGTGCAATTCGCCGACTGCGGTGCAATTGTTTCTAGCCGCCACCGGGCGGGTTTTCCAGCAGGTCCACGATGAACTGCGTGATCTTGCTGTGGTCGCCCCGCATGGAGGCGACCGCCGCCGGTCCATAGGGGTGTTCCGGTCTTGGGCGAATACCCACGACCGGAAGCAACCGGAAGCGGACCAGCACCCAATTCGCGATGAGCCTGGCGGTTCGTCCGCTGCCATTGGCAAAGGGATGTATCCGCACCCACTCGCCGTGAGCCCAACCCGCGACTTCCGCGATCTGCCGGAGTTCCTCTCTCGACTTGTGCTGGTCGAGCTTGATCCTGACGGCCAGGCGGCTCATTCGCTTCCGAAGTTGATCAAAAATTTTCTCCAACTCCTCATTCACATCATGTGGAGGGGCGCCACGCATGCCGTCCACGCCGACAACCATGTTCTTGAGGCGTGGATGATTGGTGCCGCGGTAAGCGCCCAGCAAACATTTGTCAGCCACGTCGACGTAGCTCAAACCTGAGAAGCAGTCTTTGTGCCACTGGGCTACGCGCGAGGCGTCAAGCGGTTCGGTGGCCAGCGCATGCTCGATGAGTTCCTTGAGGACTTGCGCTCTGTTCGCGGTCCCTCGCTCGATATCTTTCGGGGTCGCCTCGTTGTCGTCCCAGAAGTCCCTGGGTTTTCGAGGCCGGCTCATCGACTACGAGGACGGGCAGACTGGGTCCGCCTCTTAGGCGCCGGCGTGGACTCCGTATGGTGCTCCACGGTGAAGCCTTCCTCCGTATCTTCCGCGGCGACGCGCTGAGCCATGGCGAGCATCTGTGCGTGGGTGGCGACCTTGCCGGGCAGGTACTGCCTGGCGACCTTCTGGAGGGCCTTGTTCATTGCATCGAGATTGAACGTCTTTCTGTCCTTGGCAGCCCGCTCCCGAATGGCGATCTCGATCCATGCATTTAGGCTCTTCTGGTGGGCGCTTGCGCAGGTCTTGGCCATCTGCTTGGCAGCGGCGGTAACCTGCACGTTCATTTGCTCTTTCGTGGCAGCCATAACAATACCTCCATGAATGCGTAAGCCTACTTGAGAAACGCTAGTATACTACCTTGCTAGTTCCCAAAACCCTACGGATGTGGTTTGGACGCGAGACGGGCGCTGACGCAGAGCATCATCTTTGATCCAAACCTCTTGACGGGGAAGACCTGGCCCAATAGTATTCAAACGTTCGTTTGAATCCGGAAATGCCGCCATGAGCCTGCGCGCCATCAAGCCCCCGCACGAGACCCGCACCCGCATCCTCGACGCCGCCGAGGAGCTTTTCATGCAGCACGGCTTCGAGGGCACCTCGATGCGGCTGCTCACCGCCAAGGCCGGCGCCAACCTCGCCGCGGTCAACTACCACTTCGGCTCCAAGGACGCGCTGATCGAGGCGGTGTTCCGGCGCCGGCTCGATCCCATGAACGCGGCGCGCATTGCCGAGCTGGAGCGCCTGGAAAAAGAGGCCGCGGGCCGCCCGCTCGCGCCCGAGGCCATCATCCGCGCCTTCGTCGGCGCGAGCCTGCGCATGATCGAGGACGCGAAGGGCGGCGGCCGCAACTTCATCCGGCTCCTTGGCCGTACCTACACCGACCCGCAGAAGCCGATCCGGGCGCTGATCGGCCAGCTCTATGCGCCGGCGATGGAGCGCTTCAAGGCCGCATTCGGGCGCGCGCTGCCGCAGATGCCGACCGAGGAGCTGGTGTGGCGCATGCACTTCATGTTCGGCACGCTCGCCTACACCCTGGCGGCGACCGACACCGTGCAGTTGATCGCCGGCTGCAAGCCCGAGGACCGCTACGACTCGCGCCTGCTCGAGGCGCGGCTCGCCGCGTTCCTGGTCGCCGGCCTGCTCGCGCCGCTGCACGGCGCCGACGACGTCAAGAAAGCCGCTTAGCTCTTCGGCCCAGTTTTCGAATATCCCGGGAGGAGATTCACATGTTCGCCAGCATCACTTTCGCTCTCGTAACGGTTGCCGCTCTCGTCGCGCTCGCCTACTTCCAGGCGCCGATCCTGCTCTGGACGATAGGCGCCGGAATATTGCTCGCCACGGCCGCGATCGCGTTCGAATTTTCGGCCCTCGCTAACACGATCCTGCTGGTCGCCTTCGTCTTGGTCGCGGTGGTTCTCAACGTGACGGTCCTGCGCCGCAAGCTGCTCAGCGACCAGGTGCTCGCGATCTTCCGCCGCATCCTGCCCGACATGTCGCAGACCGAGAAGGAGGCGATCGATGCCGGCACCGTGTGGTGGGACGCGGATCTCTTTTCCGGCAAACCCGACTGGAACAAGCTGCTCGCGATCCCGACGCCCAAGCTCTCCGCCGAGGAGCAGGCCTTCCTCGACGGGCCGTGCGAGGAGGTCTGCGCCATGACCAACGACTGGGAGGTGACGCACGAGCGCTACGATCTGCCGCCGCAGGTCTGGCAGTTCATCAAGGACAAGGGCTTCCTCGGCATGATCATCCCGAAGAAGTACGGCGGCCTTGGGTTCAGCGCGCTGGCGCACTCGGCGGTGGTGCTGAAGCTCTCGACGCGCTCAAACGCGCTCTCGGTCACCGTGATGGTGCCCAATTCGCTGGGGCCCGCCGAGCTGCTGCTGCACTACGGCACCGAGGAGCAGAAAAACCACTACCTGCCGCGGCTCGCCAAGGGGTTGGAAGTCCCCTGCTTCGCGCTCACCAGCCCCGAGGCGGGATCGGACGCCGCGTCGATCCCCGATTACGGCGTGGTGTGCAAGGGCCTCTGGCAGGGAAAAGAAGTGCTCGGCATGCGCGTCACCTGGGACAAGCGCTACATCACCCTCGGGCCGGTCGCCACGTTATTGGGGTTGGCTTTCAGACTTTATGACCCAGAAGGTCTTTTGGGAACCAAGGAAGATTTAGGAATTACTTGCGCCCTGGTTCCAACCAACACTCCCGGCCTGAACATCGGCCGCCGGCACCTGCCGCTGAACGCGGCGTTCCAGAACGGCCCGAATTCCGGCAAGGACGTGTTCATGCCGATCGACTGGATCATCGGCGGCAAGGAATACGCCGGCAAGGGCTGGATGATGCTGATGGGCTGCCTCGCCGCAGGCCGCTCGATCTCGCTGCCGACCTCCTCGGTCGGCGGCGCCAAGGGCTTGGCCCGCATCACCGGCGCCTATTCGCGCGTCCGCAGCCAGTTTCGCACGCCGATCGGCAAGCTCGAGGGCGTCGAGGAAGCGCTCGGCCGCATCGCGGCGAACTGCTACATGATGGACGCGGTGCGCATCATGACCGCGGGCGCGGTCGACCTGGGCGAGAAGCCGGCGGTGGCCTCGGCGATCGCCAAGTACCACATGACCGAGCGCATCCGGAAGATCGTGGACGACTCGATGGACATCCACGGCGGCAAGGGGATCTGCCTGGGGCCCAACAACTGGGTCGGGCGCGGCTATCAGGTGATCCCGGTGGGGATCACGGTGGAAGGCGCGAACATCCTCACCCGGACGCTGATCATTTTCGGCCAGGGCGCGATCCGCTGCCATCCCTACGTGCTGCGGGAGATGCGCGCGGCCAAGGAGATGAAGGGCGAGGAAGCGTCGATCGAGTTCGACGACGCCTTCACCTCGCACATCGGCCACACCATCTCGAACGGCGTGCGCGCCTTCGTGCACGGCGTCACCAGCTCGCGCCTCGGCCAGGTGCCGCGCGACGGCGCGCCCGAAACGCGTCACTATTACCGTTTCTGCTCGCGGCTGGCCGCCGCCTTCGCGTTCCTCGCCGACGTCTCGATGCTGGCGATGGGCGGCGCGCTGAAGCGCAAGGAGAAGATCTCCGGGCGCCTGGGCGACGTACTGTCGATGCTGTACCTGGTCTCGGCGACGCTCAAGCATTACGAGGATCAGGGACGCATCCGGGAGGACCTGCCGCTGATCCGCTGGGCGGTGCGCGACGCGGCCTACCAGGCGCAGGAGGCGATCGACGCGATCCTGTCCAACTTCCCGGTCAAGTCGCTCGCCACGCTGCTGCGCTGGACCATCTTCCCGCTCGGCATGTCGTTCCGCCCGCCGCTCGATTCGCGCAACCACGAGTGCGCGAAGATGTTGCTCGAGCCCGGCGCCGCGCGCGACCGGCTGACCGCCGGCATGTACGTCGGCAAGGGCGAATCCGACCCGACCGGCGTGCTGGAAGCGGCGTTCCTCGCCACGATTGCCTGCGAGCCGATCGACGAGAAGCTGCGCAAGGCGGTGAAGAAGGGCAAGATCGTCCCGCGCCCAGGCGCAGATTCGGGTTTTCTTGCAAAAGAAAAAGACCTGATCACGGCCGAGGAGTATGCGCAGTGGAGCCGCAAGGAGGTCCTGCGCAAGCACGTCATCAAGGTGGACGACTTCCCGCAGGATTTCGGCCGCGCCGAGATCCTCGCCAAGCTGTCGCAGGAAAAAAGCTTGACGGAAAAAACCCCCTCCGCGAAGGCGGCCTGACATGTACGCCAAACCCATCTACGTGATCGACGGGGCGCGCACGCCCTTCCTCAAGGCGAGGAACCGCCCCGGGCCGTTTTCCGCCGGCGACCTCGCGACCCAGGCCGGGCGCGCGCTGCTGGTGCGCCAGAAATTCGCGCCGCAGGACCTCGACGAGGTGATCCTGGGCTGCGCCGCGCCCTCGGTGGACGAGGTGAACATCGGCCGCGTGGTGGCGCTGCGCATGGGCTGCGGGGAGAAGGTCCCGGGCTGGACGGTGATGCGCAACTGCGCTTCGGGCATGCAGGCGCTCGATTCGGGCATCAACAACATCCTCGCCGGGCGCTCGAACCTGGTGCTCGCCGGCGGCGTCGATGCGCTCTCGCGCGCGCCGCTGCTCTACAACGACAGGATGGTCAATTGGTTTTCGGACCTCGCTTCGTCTCGCTCTACGGGCCAGAAGCTTTCGATGTTTGCAAAACTGCCCTTCAAATCCCTGCTTGCCCCGGTCATCGGCATCATGAAGGGCCTCACCGACCCGATGGTGGGGCTGCTGATGGGGCAGACGGCGGAAAACCTCGCGCACCGCTTCGGCATCACGCGCGCGCAGATGGACGCCTTCTCCGTGCGCAGCCACCAGAGGGTCACCCGGGCGCAGGACGAAGGCCACCTGGCGGCCGGCGGCGGCGAGGTGGAGGCGGTCTACGAAAAGAACGGCGACACCCACACGCTCGATGACGGCGTGCGGCGCGATTCATCGATGGAGAACCTGGCCAAGCTCAAGCCCTTCTTCGACCGCAAGTACGGCAACGTGACGCCGGGCAACAGCTCGCAGATCACCGACGGCGCGGCATGGCTCATCCTTGCATCTGAAGATGCTTTAAGAAAATTCGATTTAAAACCAATGGGGCGCATCCTCGACTCGCAATGGGCGGGGCTCGACCCGGCGCAAATGGGCCTGGGGCCCGTGCACGCGGCGACGCCGATCCTCAAGCGCCACGGCTTGAAGCTCGACAGCCTCGATTACTGGGAGATCAACGAAGCCTTCGCCGCCCAGGTGCTCGGCTGCCTCGCGGCGTGGAAGGACGAGACGTACTGCAAGGAGCAACTGGGTCTGGATGGGGCTCTCGGAGATCTTGATCCTGAAAGGCTGAATGTGGATGGGGGCGCCGTAGCATTGGGACATCCTGTAGGCGCTTCGGGGGCGAGAATTGTTTTGCATCTGATACGGCAATTGAAAAGGAAAAATGCGAAACGTGGCATGGCGTCCATCTGCATCGGCGGCGGGCTCGGCGGCGCCATGCTGGTGGAGGCGGCCTGAAGATGAAGCACTGGAGGTGGGAGAAGGATCCGCAAGGCCTCGCCTGGCTGACCTTCGACCGGCAGGGCGAGTCGGCCAACACCTTCTCGCGCGAGGCGGTCGAGGAGCTCTCTTCCGCCCTGGATGAGATCAAGGCGTCGAATCCCAAGGGCATGATCGTCCGCTCGGCGAAAGACAGCTTCATCGCCGGCGCCGACGTCAACGAGTTCGTCAACTTCAAGAGCCCCGAGGAGGCCTCTACGTTCGTGCGCCTGGGCTGGGACGTGTTCGAGAAGCTGCACCGGCTGCCCTTCCCCACCACCGCGATGGTGAACGGCTTTTGCATGGGCGGCGGGCTGGAGCTCGCGCTTGCCTGCAGGTACCGCGTCGCGCTGGACGACCCCAAGGTCCGGTTCGCGTTTCCCGAAGTGATGCTCGGCATCTGGCCGGTGTGGCACGGCCTGCAGTGGCTGCCGAAGCGGGTCGGCCCCGCCGCCGCTTTCGACATGCTGCTCACCGGCAAGGCGGTCGACGCGAAGCGCGCCAGGCGCATGGGCCTGGTGAACGAGGCCGTGCCTCTCAGAATCCTTGAAAACACAGCGCGCATGGTGACGCTGGAGGCGCCGGCATCGAAGGATTTGGGTTTCTTGCAGAAATTGTTTTTGGGACCCTTGCGTTCGATTGTCGTAAGCCAGGCCAGAAAGCAGGTCGCGAAGAGAGCCCGGAGAGAACACTATCCGGCGCCGTATGCGATTCTCGATGCCTGGATAAAGTACGACGGCGACCCGCTGGTCAATCCGGACGATCCCGATTGCTCGATCAAGGCGCTGTTCGCCCATCCGACGACCCGGAACCTGCTACGGATTTTCTTCCTTCAGGAGCGCATGAAGGGCCTCGCCAAGGGCGTCGACTTCAAGGCCCGGCACGTGCACGTCGTCGGCGCGGGCGTCATGGGCGGCGACATCGCCGCGATCTGCGCCATGCGCGGCATCACGGTGACGCTGC
>ERZ1292645.527-Hain-H14-02um-R2-527-length-13550-cov-5_pt1 | contig 13550 bp, 11 predicted proteins | sample MGYA00564401_ERZ1292645 | MGnify/ENA primary metagenome ERZ1292645 (study PRJEB36523, sample SAMEA6512644) | groundwater metagenome | collected 2019-01-09 | study: AquaDiva: Metagenomics assemblies of 32 groundwater samples | reverse complement strand
CGTTTCTCATGATATAAACTTTATAATTTTAACTAAAGGTTTTAATGCTGCTCTAACCAGTTTCTTAAGCGGTTCTTTATCAGAGATAAATTCCGCCACAGAAGGTCCTATCTTATAATAAGCCTTAACAAACATCCTGCCAGGTAGATTACCCAGCATATACCTATCCCTGAAATCGGATAATATCTTAACTTCTTCAGCATACGGACTACCCCAGGCAGATGTAGCAATAAAGCACCCCCCGCTTGATGAGCCTCCGCCTTCAGTCGTTCCCCTGACATTCACCTCATTGGAATTTCCACTCTCATTTCCGCCATTATCCACAGCCGTCACTACATAAAAGTATTTCACAAGGTTCTCGAGTTCTGTATCGTCAAACGTAGCAGTCGTAATAACAGTGCTATTGCGTTTGGTAAAATTACTGCCACTCGTTGTGGAACGATATACGTTATACCCTGCAAGGTCTGTCTCTTCATTTTCCGTCCATGTAAGTGTAACCTTGTCAGTCCCGCTCGTTGCAACTAAATTGACAGGGGCACCAGGTGCGACATCAACTGGCTGGGCACTTGCTTGAGATGATAAATTACTCTCATTACTCGCGGTATCCACAGATGCGACCTTATAAAAATACGTAGTGCCATTGGTCCTGCCTGTATCCTGAAACGAGGAAGGTTTGTTTATGCTGGTATTGATCTTCTCAAATGTCCCCCCGCTGCCTGTTGCCCTATATATATTGTAACCATCCAAGTCAGTCAATATAGTCCCATCTTCATTGCGAGTAGGTGCGGTCCAGCTCAAATCAACTGTAGTATTGCCTGCTGTAGCAGTAAGTCCTGTAGGTGGGGCAGGTCCAGCAATTGAACCCCTCTCAGCCGGCGTTGTGCTCACTTCGGCAGAGAAATTACCCTCATTATTTCCCGTATCTATAGCAGTAATCTTATAAAAATACGTAGTCCCATTGGTCCTGCCTGTATCCTGGAACGTAGCGGGTGTATTCACACTGCTGTTTATCTTTTCATAAATGCCGCTTGTACCCACCCTCCTGTATATGTTATACCCTGCCAGGTCTGTAAGGGTAGAGCCGTCCTGATTGGTAGAGGGCGCAGTCCAGCTCAAATCCACGATAGTATTCCTTGCAATAGCAGTAAGGCTTGTAGGAATAGATGGGCTTGAACTACTTCCCCTTATCTGAGGTGTTGCACTGGCTGAACTAGAGAAGTTACTCTCGTTAGCAGTAGTCGCAGTGTCAATTGCTGTAACCTTATAAAAATACGTAGTGCCATTAGTCCTGCCTGTATCCTGAAATGATGTTACAGTGACTGTTGACGTATTTATCTTTGTAAAAGTCCCGCCGCTTGATATTGACCTATAGACATTGTATCCTGCCAGGTCAGTAAGGGTAGAGCCATCCTGATTGGTAGAGGGCGCAGTCCAGCTCAAATCCACCAGTGTATTACCTCCTGTGGCAGTTAGTCCTGTAGGTGATGCTGGGGCAGCATTGTTACCTCTTACCTGAGGTGTTGCGCTGATTGCCGATGTGAGAACACTTTCATTGGGGACATCATCTATGGCGCTTACTTTATAAAAGAATGTAGTGCCATTGGTAAGACCTGTATCCTGGTAAGTTGTAACTGCCACGGTTGACGTATTTATCTTTGTAGAAACCTCACCAGTGGCTATAGACCTATAGACATTATACCCAGCCAAATCTGTCAGTGTTGACCCATCAGCATTCTGCGTAGGTGCTGTCCAGCTCAAATCCACTGTTGTATTACCTGCAGTGGCAGTAAGGTCAGTGGGGGTCTTGGGTGCTGATGCATCTGTTGGCGTGGCGCTTACCTCCTCTGAATTGCCACTCTCATTACCTGCTGTATCAATCGCACGAATTACAAAGAAGTATTGGGTGCCGTTGGTAAGACCTGTATTTGTAAAATTACTAACTGTGATATTCGTAGTATTCACCTTTGAAAATGTCCCGCCGCTTGACGTGCTGCGCAGGACGTTATAACCTGCAATGTCAGATTCTGCATTATCGTTCCAGTCCAGGACGATCTGTTTATCACCGGCAGTGGCTGTTACGCCTGTGGGTGCAAGCGGGATAGCCAATGCAGGGCTCTTTGCTGAATATATATTAAAATTCCCATCCCTTCCATCTTCCCATACAGCATATGCCCTTCCATTAATGTCAACACCTGCTGAAGGTAACAGCTGAATCTTCCCGCTCTTAATAGTATCATCGTTCACCCTCGCAGGCGCGCTGAAGGTAGAGCCTCCATCTGTAGACCTTGAGAAATATATATCAGCATCCCCGTTCCTGAAATCCCGCCACATAACGGAGATATTCCCTGAAGAATCCACAATGATAGACGGTTGGTCTGCCCTGGTAATGCCTCCTCCGTCTATGTTCTTGTTCGTACTGAAACTCGCACCGCCAGTAACGGACTTGGCGAAGAATATATCGCCATCATTGCCGGACGTCCTGAAATCCGTCCATACCACAAAGATGTGACCATTCGAGTTTACAGCAACGTCAGGTTCGTCTGCCACTGTAGGGGCTGCCACTGTAGAATTAGCAGCATCATCTACACGAACATTCGTACCCCAGGTAAGCCCGTCTGACTTAACATAGAATATATCGCCATTGGTAGAATCAAGTCTGAAATCCCTCCATGCCGCATGGATAGCCCCGGCAGGCTCAACAGCTATTGCAGGTTTTTCAGCCTTTGCGGTCCCGCCTGTGTCTATTTGCACATCTGTGTCAAATGTCACGCCGCCGTCTTTGGATTTAGAAACATATATATCCCCATTATTTCCGCTGGTCCTTGAATCCCTCCATATAATATAGACATCATTAGCTCCTAATGCAACAATGTCAGGGTCTTCAACTGCACCGGTACTGGCAGCGTCATTTACATAGATGCCTGTAGATGCACCTGTCAAAGTAAAAGTCAACCCGCCATCCTTAGAATGGGCTTCAAATATGTCTCCATTAGTTGAGTCATTCCGGAAGTCACGCCATGTAATAAAGACATCCCCACCACTATTCGCAGCAATCGCAGGCTGGTCAGTCTTGACAGTGCTCGTTGCACTGTCTATATTGATTGAGGTAGTCCACGTCCCACCTCCATCTACTGATTTAGAATAATGGACATCCCCATTGTTACTCGTTGTGCTAAAGTCTGTCCAAGAAGTATGGAGTGTCCCATTAGTGTCTATAGCCAATACAGGTTCTCTCTGGTCCCCTGAAGTAGTGGAATTTACACGGACATTAGCTGAGAAGTCCAGCCCCTCAACCACCCGAGGGATGAGCAAACTAATCGTTACTATTACGATAGAGCACTTAATTAACTTTCCCAACATCACCCTTCTCCCTTATAAACCCCACTATGTCTACTCACTCAATATCTCCTTAAACCTTGCCGGAATGACATCGGACGTAATACCCTCTACCGTATCTGCCCATATCACTGCCCCAGCCTTGACATTAATCAACCTGAGATGTAATTTGACTTTGGCATTGCGTTTGGTAAGAGGTTCATTTATCACATCACCAATCTCACTTGCCTTACTCGGATACCTGTAAGACTGGGGTTCAGGCGTAGTGTAAGAGATGCCGCTATCCAATATCCTGTAGGCGAGTATATATTCGGCTGAAGGCATCTTTACCTTAAGCGCTTCACTACGGTCTATTTTTGCATCATAGACAAACGGTTCTTTATCACTCTTATGCTCTGTCAACAATGCATACGGCAGGCTGCCGCTTGCCTCATGTACTATCTGGACGAGCAGTTGGTCATGCTTCTCTATGACCTGATAATTATGTTTTGTGAGGAAGTTTACCAATGCATCCTCAACAAATGAGGTCATCTTTTTTATCTCTGTCACATCCATATCCATATTGGCAACTACGATGCTTCCGCTGCGTGCTGTAATAGATGCCAGTTTCTCATCCCCCATTAGATTATGGAAAGCCCTATCCATCAAATTCATATTAGTATCGTAGAGACTCGGGTCTGTCAATGCCGGTTCTAACTGGACAAATAGTTCTAATGTCCTCTTCCCGGAACGCTCAGCAGGTTCTACCCGTAAGAGTTTGGAATAACTCTTATAGCTCTTCTTTGAGAGCCGGACATCATAGACATTACCTGATGCTATTTCACCCATTAGAATGGGTGTCTGTCCCACCTCTTTGCCTTCCCAGGATACAGAGGCACCCGGAGGTTCTGATATAATGTTGACGTATGTCCTTGTCCGTGCCATGCATCCTGTTAAAAGCAATAAAACCAACCCTGAATATACTATAATTTTATATTTACACATATATCTCCTCCCGAATTAGACTCTTCGCTACGCTCAGAGTGACATCCCCTTTTGTCATTCTGAGGCGTAGCCGAAGAATCTCAACTTTGAAATTCTTAAACCCTTAATTACTCCACTTTTTTACGTTCCTCTATTTCCCGTGCTATCCTCTCTGCCTCTTCTTTTTCAGCGAGTTTTCCTTTCCCTTTTCTTTCCTCCTCTTTCTTAATCTCCTCGTCCAGCCACATTTCTTCTGTCTCATCTTGAGAGGGCTTTTGTTTTATCACCGGCTCCAATTTCTCAACCTTATATTCACTCTGGGACTTCCTGCCTTTTACGGCTTCTTGTAATGTCTCTTTTGCCAGGGCAATATATCTTTTGGCATCCTTATGATTCGGGTCAAGGGCTAAGACCTTGTTCATCTCGTAGATTGCCTCAGTATAATTCTTTTTATTATAATAATCCTTGCCTTTGTTGTAGTACTCCCTTATCCTGACAACCCTTATTTCTTTCTCTCTCTTCTTCTCCTCTTCAATCTCTTCAAGCCTTATTGCTTCTATCCTTTCCCTGGTAGACCTTATCCTCTCGGCTGTATCTTTATAATCGGGCTTTGCCTCTTGTGCCTTTTCCCATTCTGAGAGTGCCAATCCATAATCTCCCCTCTTGTAATGCATCATCCCATTTTCATAATGGAGTTTTGCCTTTTCCTGAGAAGGGGTTATAGCTATCTCCGCCTTAGCCTCCTGACTTCTGGTCATCTCCTCTGCCTCTTCAGGTGTATAGATAACTGTTGGAGTAATAAATACCATCAGTTCTGTTTTATCGGTAGTAGTGCTCTGATTCCTAAAAAGTAACCCTAAAAGCGGGATATCTCCTGCAATCGGAATCTTTTTTGTCGTCAAGGTCTTGTCATCTTTAATCAAACCGCCGATTATAATTGTCTGCCCGTTTTTTACAACTACAGATGTTTGCGCCTCTCTTGCGCCAAAGGTGGGCGGATTCGTGGGGTCAGTGAATTCCCCTATGATAGTCTCTATCTCCTGTTTGACATTCAGTGCTACGTCCCTTTCATTATTGATACTCGGTGTAACAGTCAGTTTAATCCCGACTTCTCTATATTCATAACTGAAGACCGGGTTACCCAGCGTATCAAAACGGATATCCTTCACTATAGGAACGTCCTGTCCTACCCTGATTATAGCCTCTTTATTATTGGATGTCAATATCCTTGGAGTAGAATTTATATTGACCTTGGTTATCTCTCCTAACATATTCAAAAAGGCGCCTACATCCGCACTATCTTTTAATAGCCAGTAAGAAAGCCCCTGGGGAGTAGTGCTCAGACTAAAGTCCTGCAGTCCAAAGCCTCCTTTTCCCGTACTACTGTATCCCTTATTGTCTATCTTATGCTCTTCAAAGAATTTCCATTCCACACCATACTTAACAGCATCGTTCAAAGTAACCTCTACTATCCATGCCTCTATCAAGACCTGCGGGGACCTGGAGTCAAGTTCTTTTAAGAGGGACTCTAATAGAGCGAAATTCCTCGGTGAAGTAGTCACAACCAAGGCATTTGTCCGTTCATCTGCCACCATCTTAATCTTACCTTCCAGACTCGTTGTTACACCGCCAGTTTCAGTCTCCTCTTCTGTCCTTCCATATCTTCGGACAACCCTCGTCCCCTCAGCAGATTGAGTCTCAGTAATACCCCCAAACAAAGTATTGAGAAGGGTACTTACATCCTTTGCCTTGGCATTCTGAAGGAAATAAACCCTTGTGGCAGCGCCAGTCTCTATACCCTCCACGTCAAGTTTCATGATGAGTGACTGGACTATTCCGAAATAGTCGCTCGTGGTAATGATGACTAAGGCATGTAACCTCTCATACGGGATAATCTTCACCTTGCCTAAGACATCTTCCAGAACATTCTTAGCCTCTACCTCAGCGGGCTGCTGAACCTGGGGTCTGCGCACAGTCCGTGTATACTGTCTTGCCACTGCCCCGGTTTGTGCCTCAGTAGAAGTAAATATCTTATTCAACACATCTGAAAGTTCAGTCTCATTAGCAAATTTAAGCGGAATCACCTGCACCTCAAGTTTGCCTGCTGATATTTCTACGTCCAACTGGGTTATGATTTCTATTAACCTCTTTATATTTGTCGCGGTATCAGTAACGACCAGCGTATTGGTCTTGTCGCTGGCAAAGATATTGCCGTTGGGCGAGATAAGCAATTGGAGATTGCTAATGATGGTTCGCGCCTCTATATATTTGAGCGGGATAACCTGCGTGACCATCTTATCCTCTACCTTTGCCTCGTCTTCTTCTGTCATAGTCCTGATGCTCTTCCTCGTAGCATCCTTCTGAGGCATGACCTTGGCAAACCCGTCCATCTCCACCACGGTAAAGCCCCGTAACTCCAACGATGCCTCTATGACTTTGATTGCCTCATCCTTCGGCAACTTTATAGGGCTCATGACCGTCACCTTGCCACGAACTTGGTCATCTCTAACTATCGTAATCCCGCGTAATTTGCTATATAATTCAAGTAGTAGGTTCATATCTGTATCCTGGAGATTAAGAGAGACCAACTCTTCAGATACACCAGACACCTCCTTCCCGCCAGTCATACCCTCCCCTGCCGGATTTTCTACTGCTTTTGCAATACCCATGAAAAATAAAATAGTTAACAATAATATAATACCCTGTGTGCTCTTTTTAATACACATTACTGTGTCCCCTCCTCTGGCAACATCATTCCCGGTGGAATACCTTCCGGGGGCATACCCTGATAAGGATAAGGCGCAGGATAAGCAGGAGGATATGTCGGTGTGGTTGGCGTTGTTGTGCGCGGCTCTCCTCTTCTCCTCCTTGTATCAGGTAATGCCCTCCCTCTTCCAAAATCTACAGGACCTCCCATTCCTATAGGTGGAAATCCTGTTTCCTTACTCTCCCTTTCTAATACCATCTCCATCTTTTCTCCTGCCTTCTGCAGCAGGACATTACCTTCCCCAACATCAATTATGCTCACCCCGTTTATCACTTCACCTACACTCAATATTGCCCCTTTTGAGGTAGCCTTATCCTCTAATAAGGCATGGAATTTATTGTCAAAAAACACTATGCCTGTAAGTATCATCCCTTCTACCTCTGTCACTCTCTTCGCCGTTACTTCTTTCGGTGGAGGCGGCTTGACCTCAACCACAGGAATCTCAGGTGGAGGAGTAACGGGGGACGGTGCCCTTGGTGGTGCAAAGATATTTCTCTCCTCTATGGCGGAATAATCAGATATTCGCTTACTCACCACATCAGCATTACAAATAGACATCCTATAAAGAAAAGGATGTCTGATTACACAGATTAAAAAACAGATTGCACAGATAAATTTAAGCAAAACATTCATCTCAGCCCTCAAACGATATCGTCGCTATCAACAATTCACCCTGTAGGACCTTTGATTCCTTATCCTTTGGCTTAAGTTCCAGCTTGCGTACGTCCAGAATCTGAGGCATATTCTGAAGCGCCCATAGAAATTTAGTAAGTGAGCCTAAAGAACATTCTATCTTCACCTCAGTTGACAATTCCCTGTAAAAGTCAAATTCCTTATCCGACAAGAATTTCATATTTACTATCTTTATACCTGAGTCTTTTGCCATACCTTCTACCCTGGCAAGCAGTACCGATTGAAATTCTGCCCGCGGCACCTGCCATTTTACTTTCTCAATAACAGGCTTAATCTGCTCCATTATTTCATTGTCTTTTTTCGCCTTCTTCCCGTATCTTTCAAGTTCTATCTTCTTTTTAACTATCTCTTTCTTTGTCCGGTCCCAGTCGTTTATCATCGGTTCAGCTATAGTTACATAGAAGAGTATTCCTGCCGCTACTGTCAGGCAAATATAAAAGATTGCCTTCTCTCTGCGCGAGAGGCGTGAAACAAAAAACTTTATGTTTGTGAGTATCAGGGATAAAGTTTTATTCATGCTCTTTCCTTTTATTCTGGCAATAGATGCCGAATTCAATGGATTCCCCCGAACCTTCGGTGTATTTGAGTTCAACCTTATCAAAGTATCCCATCCTCTGAAGGATGTTTACCATATTACTAATAGATGAACGTGAACCAGCTTTTCCTGTAAGGTCTAACCATTCATTTTTCTTGAACTTAATATTGGTGAAATAGATATCTGGCGGACTAAATTTACTCAATGCCGACAGGACCTCAAGAATAGTCGCTCCTTCCCACTGATATTCCTCTATAATGTCCTTCTGTTTTTTTACCAATTCAACACGGGAATGGACCAAACTTAAGTCATCCAGACGCTTATCTAAGATTGATATCTGTGCCCAATTTTCTTTTGCCTTATCAGTCAAGACGATAATTACCCCTGCTATGGTTATAGCAACAAGAGAGATTATTACCAGTCTAATATACCGCTTCATCTTTAGTCTCTCCGCTTCCTCTACCCATGCCGGGACAAGATTTATTTCTATATTATTTTTAATATTCCCCCTTAAAGCCAATCCGATAGCAGATGTAAAGACAGGCGCCGTATCAGACGTTATAGAGACTGACGTTCCAACTGATATGTTCGCAAGCGGATTTACTACTTTAACCTCAATGCCTAATCTATCTCTTAATATCTCAACAAGACCTTTTAATCCTGCCCCTCCGCCAGTCAATAAGAGCTTCTCAACCCTGCCGCCATATTGCTCAACCTTATAGGCATCTAAAGAACGCCTGAGCTCATAGATCAGGCTGCTAACCCATTGTTTCGTGACTTTGGCGATAGGTGACTCTGCTAATTCCCCGGACTCAGGCGCTATCAGTCCATATTCCTTTTTTAACCTCTCTGCCACGCTGGAATCCACGTTCAGTTCCTTCTGCATCATTAAAGTTAAATCATCACAGGATACAGAGGCACTGCGTGTAAAACGTAATATCCCTTCCTTTACAATATTTATTTCAAGCATACCTGAGCCAATATCTATCAGCGCTATAACGGACTTCTCCTTTAGATGATTGGTATTACTGACAGCATTTAAAATAGCAAAGGAACTTATATCTATACAATCAGGTTTTAATCCGCACTCCTTTAACAACTTCAGATGTTCTTCAACGATATCCTTTTTCACTGCTGCCAATAGGACAGAAGACTCACTTCCCGCTGCCTCGTCTAAAATCTGAAAGTCCAATTCCGCCTTATCTACAGAAAAAGGCATTTGTTTCTCTGCCTCATATTTAAGCATCTCTTTAATCTCCTTCCTGTCCTTAGACGGCAGGGTAATGTATTTTACAGCGGCAAGATAGCGCGGGATAGAAGAGACGACGTGACCGGGTCTGACATTATTGTCTTTCAGCAAACTCTTTATAGTATCCTTGATCACCTCTTTATCAGGATATTTTTTCTCGTCTTTATTATAAGGCATCTCTTTTGTAGCTGCCTTTACAATCTCTAATCCTGAGGAGATTCTCCTTATCTGAACCATCTTTATTGAACCAGTACCTATATCTAATCCTGTCACGAGTTTGCTCATCCCTCTCTCCAATATACTGTCTTTAACCCTGATGAATCCCTCCGGAGAATGGTCGTAATCTTTCTCTTAGCATTATAGTTCTTCAATCTGCCTGTAGATTCCACCCTGAAGACTGACGACCTGACATCTATACGTTTCATCAGCCTGTCTGTCCATCCTTTTTTATCTTCCTCTTTTTTAAGACCTGTCAAAACCTCAACCACAGACGGCAATTTCAGTATATCCTGGGTATTTTTAAAAGGCTCGTCATCCTCTGATGGTTCAATGCCATCCCTGCCAGACCGCTGTTCCAGAATAGATTGGGGTAAGGACTCTCCAAACTCTTTTAAGAGAGCCTCAAGTACCTCAATAGGGGCTGTATTTACATTTATCCTGACAGATTCCTCTTTAGACGGATATATCCTGACAAGTGATGCGATGCCTTTTGATTTATCGGTTCCATAAAATATCTGAGGAGTAATGCCTCTAATGAACAGCATCTCTTCAAGGGTATCTAAGGGTCCGTTCTTGCAATGATATGGACTGCTGAGCTCCTTGTAATATTCCTCTTCTGCCCCATTAAGTCTGTGGAGGTCATCCGGGTCAATCCAGTCCAAGATAGAATCTACTATGCCCTCCTTATTATCGGATTGGACAGAATCAAACAAGTATTTTACCATATTATCCATTGCCTCGTCAATAGCATTAATGTTGAACTTGCCCATTTCGTCGGTTATCCTGACAGAGTAAGTTCCGAGCAATTTACCGTCTTTATCCTTAACCTCAAATTCCCTCAAGCTACTTCCATGACCTTTCTTATCCATCTCCTCTTTTGTATATGAATATTTCCTGAGCCAATCCTCAGACAAAGAATCAAACTCATTATTATCTGCTAAGATATCCGCCGCCAAAACAGTCAGTCCGGATTTTGCCAATAATAGTGCCTGTAAATTATTCTTATGATACCTTGAAATCCTTGCATCTACCCTGACGGTGCGGATAAATGCCAGACCTATGAGAGACAGAAGAACCAATACCCACAGTGTAATGACAAGCGCTACTGCTTTTTTTGAATTTTTCATTACTTATTAATCATTATATCTTCAGTTGTATAGAAGGTCTCTTTATATTCACCCTTTTCATCATACTGAATTACAATGGTTATCTCAACGGCCTTGGGTAATCTGGTACCGGCTGCTGGCAATCCTGCCGCCCCTGCCTCACCTTCTTCCTCCCATTCGTCCTGCCATGAATCTCCGCTATAATATCTAAATTTGACCTCATTTATCATCGGGAGTAATTCCTCTGCCTTTTTAATTATTTCGTCTTCTAATTCCGTCTTGTCTGCCAAAGGCATGAGATTAAAGGTATCTGATGCAGGTGGGATAGGTTTAACCTCGTCATATTTCCATAACGCCTTGCCTTTTTCCCATCTTGAATCAGCTACAAAATATGTCACACTATGTAAATCATAGCCGTTAATCCCTTTTACGAGAGAAGGAGGCATAGAACATACAAAACCCAATTTTTGCGGGCTGCCGATAAATTTGATAGCCGGATTATCCGGATTGGCAAATATAGACCTTATCTCGCGGGTCATTTGGTCTAAAGTAATCCGGACGTTCTGGTACACCGTAGTCTTAACATCGCTCTTCTTCCACGTTGAAAGCCCAGCCCTGAACGAACCATACACCGCACCAATCACTACAGTCGTTATCAATAAAGCCAGCATCAATTCTACGAGCGTAATACCTTTTTTCATGTCTACTGCTTTTTTGCATTTATGAATGTAGCAAATACAGCCTCCTCTTTAGCCCCTCTTTCAACCCATGAAACAGTAAGGTTTAGCAGATTGACCTCTTGTTTATTTTCTTCACCTACCCTCTCTTCTTCCTCTTCAATGTTTCTGGTACGCAGATTCTCAGGGATGAGTTTGTCCAATTCAACAGGTGAAACCTCTGCCTCCCATTTAAAATTTGGATATGCCTTGCCAAAATCCCCGGAGAGATTTTCCTTTGTCCAGGAATCCTCCCTCTCTAAGTCAGATAATTTAGACTGAGCGAGGAAAGTGGCTATGGTGGAATTATAACCCGACTTAGATACCCTTAATGCAGAAGAAAATGATTGCATAACCGTCACTATGCCGATTGACAATATAGCCAATGCCACCATTGCCTCCAAAAGCATAAAACCAACATTTTTATTCATTAAATTCATAATCTAAGACCTTTACTCTGCCGATACCCTTAAATGTAATTATGGTATAAACCTTCTTCTTTTCATTTGTTAAGTGCACCATGCATCTCTCAGCCCTGCCATCAGGCATAAAGGTAGTATATTCAGTTCCTTCTCTAATATTTGATTTGCGCGTGGTAGTAATATCCCTGATGGCAACGCCGTTAGCCAGTTCCTGATACCTTCCTGAAAGGTTGTATACAGGATTAGAATCCCCATCTGGTGAAGGTATAGGTTCCTTCTCTACCGAAAGCCAGCACCTCTTCATGTCTATGTCGTAATTGACGCGGTAATTCAATCCATCTGTGACAGCACTATATCTTGCGAGTGCCATCATGGCTGCTATACTCCTCGCACTACTCATAAGGGACGCATCTGAGATAGTCCCTGTAAGTCTCACCCCAACCACCCCGGCTATGATGCCGATAATTATAACTACTATTATTATCTCTATAAGGGTAAACCCCTTAATCTTATCTCGATTGATGCAAGGATGGTATGTCATCTCCTCCACCCTCTACGCCGTCAGGGCCAAATGATTCCAAATCGTAGTCTGGATTCATGGTACCGGGGGATTTATAGTAATAAGGGTTACCCCACGGGTCCTTCGGTACATCCTTCTTAAGATACGGTCCTTTCCAATTTGGAATGTTACCGGGATTATGGATGAGTTCATCAAGTGTAGCAGGGAACCTGCCATTATCCAGTTCAAACTGGTCCAGTGCAAGTCCTATATTCTCTATCTGTGTAAGGGCAGCAGCCCTCCGTGCCTCCTCTGTCCTTCCAACGAATCTCGGCAGGACTACAGCAGCCAGAATCCCTATAATAATCACGACCAGCATGATTTCAATCAGGGTAAATCCCGTTCTCCCATTCAGTCTCATATATTTATTCCCCCTTCTTATTTTACAAATGCGCTCATTTCAAATACAGGCAATAACATCGCCATGACTATAAATCCCACTATCGTGCCCATAACCAATATCATTACCGGCTCAATTAAAGAAGTCAACGCCTTTACAGAGCTTTCAACCTCCCTGTCGTTTGTGTCAGCGATTCTGACTAATGCATCAGGCAGATTTCCAGTCTCTTCTCCTACTGCTATCATGTCAATAACTATAGGCGGAAATATCTCGCTTTTGGATAATGTCCCGGCTAAACTTTCTCCCATTTCGACTTTAACGTATGATTTATTTATCTCACTTGCAAAAACTTCATTACCCAGCGTATCACGCGTCATACCTAATGCTGAAAGAAGCGGCACACCATTCCCAATCAATGTTCCCAATGTACGGGTGAATCTGGAGAGGACTATCTTGTTCAATAAGCCGCCAAAGACAGGGGATTGCAACTTAACCCGGTCAAACAAGAATTTCCCGTCTTTTGTTTTAACATAGCGGCTAAGAACAGATGCAATTATTACGACCCCTATGACATAAAGAAACCACCAGCTCCTTATATGGTTACTTAATGATATCAAAATCCTCGTAGGCAGAGGTAACGTTCTT
>ERZ1292645.525-Hain-H14-02um-R2-525-length-13557-cov-4_pt1 | contig 13557 bp, 6 predicted proteins | sample MGYA00564401_ERZ1292645 | MGnify/ENA primary metagenome ERZ1292645 (study PRJEB36523, sample SAMEA6512644) | groundwater metagenome | collected 2019-01-09 | study: AquaDiva: Metagenomics assemblies of 32 groundwater samples | reverse complement strand
CCATCAGCATTTATAGCCTGACCTGTTATATAACTTGCTTCATCCGAACATAAGAAGGCAACTAAATTGGCAACGTCTTCAACCTCGGCAGGACGTTTTAGGGGAATTCTGTCAATATAATATTCCTTTACCTTCTCAGGAGGCAAATGCAACTTCTTAGAAAACACCTTTGCCAGGTCATCCCATAACGGGGTAAATACAATTCCCGGACAAACAGCATTAACGTTAATACCAAAAGGTGCCAATTCTCGGGCTATACTTTGAGTAAATCCTATGACTCCAAACTTACTTGTGCAATAGGGGCTGAGCCACGTCCCGCCCTTCTTACCCGAGATAGAGCTAATGTTTATTATCTTACCGTTTTTCTGTTCCATCATAAACGGTATGACCGCCTTGGAGCAGAGAAAGATACTTTTCAAGTTAACCTTCATGGTTAAATCCCATATCTCTTCTGTAACATCCAATATAAAGGCAGGTTTATTAATGCCAGCATTATTAACCAGTATATCTATTCTGCCAAATTCCCTCATAGTATAATCAACCATTTCTCTTACCTCACCGGCATTGCTCACATCAGCCTTAACAAACAGAGATTTCACGCCTGATTTTTCAATCTCTTCAGACACAGTCTTTGCTGTTTCAACGTCCAAGTCAACTATAATAACATTTGCTCCCTCCTGAGAAAGTTTAAGGGCTATCCCCTTACCTATCCCTCTGCCTGCTGCTGTAATAACGGCAACTTTATTTTTCAATCTCTTGCACACAGTAACTCCTATTACTCCTATTTTATTGAATCAAAAATTCGCCCTAACCTTCTATTCATCTCATTTTCCATTTTATCAATCCCTTCATTAAAACTAATATCGCCTGACAAAATCAATTCCCATCCATTCCAGAAAGAGGTCATCATTTCAATCCACCTTTCATCTCCGCTTTGATTTAAAGGATCAAATATGTATGGTTTATTGAAGATATCCGCCAAAAGTTTTATATTCTCTGGTGGAGGGACAAAGGTTTCATACGCCATATCCCGATAAGGCAGGATAAACCTCTTATGGGAGGCAAAAACTTTCATTCCTTTTTTCCCACAGTAGTATTTTAAGAATCTAAATGCCTCTTCGGGATGTCTACTTCCACGAGGAATTCCTAAATAATCAGCAGAAATGATATTGACCCGCTTACCATGTGGCGGGATAGGTAATGGGGCTATGTCCCAGTGAAAATCCTTGGTCGGAGAGAATATACTTACATAAGCGGCGCTCTGGACAAGCATTCCAATCCTGCCAGTCATAAAAGGATTCACATCACCTACGCCACTAAATGTCTTCATTTCAGAAAGAGAGGGTGAGGCATCTTTGTATAGTTTATAGGCAAATCTTAAAGATTCCTGCACCTCTTTGCTTTTGATATTGATTCTTTTGTTTTCTATATCAAATATATTCCCTTTATTTTGAAGTATCCAAAAGTATGCAGAGTTTCCAAGTTGTGTCCCAAATTGAGTTCTCATGCCATTTTTACCAGCATTGTCAGTCAACCTAACAGCGATTTCGTAATATTCATTCCATGTCCATGCCCAATCAGGATAAGGCATACCGGCTTTATCAAACATATCTTTATTATAAAACACAACCGGAATATGCAAATTTACAGGAAATACATAAATTTTACCTTTGTATTTAGAAAAGTCAATTGCACTTGGAAAATAATCGTTAAGATTTAGCTGATATTTTTTTATATATGTATCCAGTTCTAATAAAGCATTTTTGGCAGCCATTGGACCCCAGTCGGTCCAACTTAGGAAAACATCCGGTGGCATACCGCCGGCTATTTCTACCAGAAGTTTATCCGGTGTTCCTCCTGATTCAACCTTTACCTTTATATCCGGATTATCTTTCTCAAATTCGTTAACTATCTCTTCCATAATCTTTATTTCTTCGCTAAGACTCTGTGGATTAAAAAATCTGATAACAGTTTCTTTCTCAACAGTCTTTTTCTCACAACCAGTCACATATATTGTAAGCAAAAATACAAAGAAAGCCAGGATAATATTGAATCTTATCTTTTTCATGTGTCTATGCCACCTTTACAGTCCACTACCCAACCTGATTACCGCAAAACTTGCCTGTCTGTAAGAGATGAAATCGTCTCTGTCTCCTTGCAGTTCAACCCCTTTTATGGTTATGATGTTTTTGTCTTTTTGGGTCTCCGGATTTATCTCAATAATAGTGTTATATCCCTTGCCAACCTTCGCGGTAATGACTTTCCATGCGCCGGAGGACAGCCCGGCATTGCTAAGGTCGACCTTTATATCCCCTTTCCATGTCTTCTCTCCGTGGTTCATCAAAAATATCGTGGCTTCGTTTTCACCGGACTTACTTATCAGAAATTCTATATTCTCATCTGCGGGAGTAAGCGATACGGGAAGTCCTTGGTAGATTGCCACTTCGTCTATCAGATCGCGAATAAATTCGTTTTTCCCGGTCGGTGGAATCATAGAAAAGGTAGCGGAAGTCAGAAGGATGACATATCCCTTTTTATATTTGTTAAGCAACAGAACAGGGTTATCCTGGCTGTCTTTCGCCGCTATTCTTGCCCCTCCTGTTTTTACCTTGTATACCCATGGCTCTTTTTCCTGATAAAGAGAGAGGGGAGCAGTAACATCATAGGTGCTTTTCTTGAACTTCAAGGGTGCCCCATCAACTACGCTGATCGGCCCTTTCAAATTGATCTTTTCTTCGGTCAGTTCTGCACCCAAAACCCCTGCAAGATTCTCTTTCGGGAATTTGTCATCGCTGTTCTTTAATTGGTCGGCAGACAGGAGAACCGTGCCTCCTTCTTCTACGTATTTTGTAAGGTCATCTAAAAAATCATTCCGGACCGAATCCATCCGGTTGTATCCCAAAAATATAATGGAATTATATTTCCTCATATCAGATAATTTCATTGCCGGGTAGATTATGTCCACTGCCCCGTAAGGTGTCCCTGTCCAGAAGGATTTTGCTAACACAGCATCATCTGTAAGGTTAGGGAAGAAGGTGCTTAAATAAACGAAGTCCGCCTCTTCTTTAAAAGGTAGTCCTTTGCCCGGCTTCATCCACCAGCTTAATCCAAATGCGTGATAATAGTCCGCTTTTATAATAGGCTCATCCTTTGACGACCAGCCTGCCAGCCCACCCCAGTAATCTCCTTTGCTCCTTACTACGGCGACTTTACTCACTACCTCCTTACAGCGAGGATTATTGCCTACAAAATCCAAGTACTTCTTCATCATCCTACCGTCTTCCACAAGTTTACCTGACTTCAGAGGAAATTCGTATCCCTCCTCAAGGTAGTTTACTCCGTTATAGTATTTTTCGATGTACATCTTATACATATCCTGTAATGACCAGTTCCACTTTCGCGGTTCGTCTTTTTTCATCTCCGGGTCGTATCTGCCTGTGGTTGTGTTGTAGTGAAAGACTCCAATAAGATGTTCAAGAGTTATGTTATCCGGCCGCATAGATACACCCCATCTTTTGTTAAAACTCCGACTCTCACCCCTCATTTGAGAGAGTTCTATCGGAAAACTTCCGATGACACCTTCCGGGGTTTCCATCAATCTGGCATCTGCTCCTGCCTCGTAGTATAGACCAGAACTATCTATAAAAGCCGTGACCATTAAGAAGGTCTTGCCGAGGGGGAGTTTGAGGTCTTCTCTGACCTTCTTGATGAATTTTACGTATGCGTTTGCCTTATCTAACCTTGTATGTGCATTAGCCAATATAGCAACAGGAGCAGTGAGAAACCCATCGGATTCGTGGAGCATCACGCCCAGGAAGTATTCCTTGCCGATCTCTTCTGCCCAGCGGACGACAGCCCTTGCTCTATCCATTATAATTTCGTATGGTTCCGCGTTCATACTCCAGGAACTAAGTATGGAAACATAGAACGGTATGCGTTGTTCAACGCACTTTTTTAATTGGGGAACGACGTCAGCCTCTAAAGACATGCCCTTAAGATTACCGCCCGGCGGGTTGACTACCGGGCCGATGTTGCCAAGTATTCCAAGCAGAATCACAGGCCCATGTCCTAATTTAAAAAAGTCCAGTTCTTCCCATCTGGGGTTAAAGACCATGTCATCACCGCGGCTCCAGACAAGACGCACCCAGTTAAAATCATATTCGGTTCCATTTGTAGGAACAGGGTAAATTCTTAACCCCTTTCTTGCCTGAGCGATTAGAACACCTTGGCCATCATAAAGAGCAACTGCCAGGTCGTATCTTCCCTGTCCTATCCCTTTGGTGGAAAGAACTGGCTGAATTTCTTTTGTCTCTTCCGGGTTAAGGAGTACCTCTTGTTGGCCTAATTCATATGCCTTTCCGTCTTTTATCAATTCTACCTTAAGGTTTGCTTTGATCTCCCTGGAGTTTAAAGTATTTTTTATGGTAATGGGGCAGTCAAAATTTCCGCCTTCATAGTAAGGGGGTTTAAGGGCAAATTCAATATTCGGGAATTTTTTGATAGATATCTCCCGTGACAAGGTGTCCAAGATACGGCCTGTAGAATTATCTTTTACGTTGAGTTCTACCTCATACTTTTCGTCGGAGAGATTGGCTGGGATGGAAAGTGAAAAATTGACCTCTTTAACCTCATGGGGCTTCATGGTGTAGGAACCCATCTCTTTTTCTACGACATACTCTTTCAATGAAAAAGATAAAACGGCAGTCTTAAGGATTACATTATTATCTCTTTCCCCTAAATTAACCAGTGAAACCATGGCCTTCATATCAGCCCCGGTTGCCGCCAGGTCTGGCAGGTTAGCCTTTGCAATAACTGTCTTCTCCAATTCTTCTGTCTTTATATCTTTAGTGATATAATCAAGTCCCTGAAGAACGAAGTTCTCCCATGGCTGCCATTTCAAAGGATTCCACCATATCATGTTTCTTCCGTGGCTATCTGCACCCGTGAATATAAGCTGCCTCTTGCCGACTACGATAAGGGGCTTCCCCGTATCAGCATCTACTGCCAATACTTCTGCTTCATCCTTTGGTTCCACCTTATTGTATGTATAATTGGTAGGTATGGTTTCCCATGGGATGTCTTTCATTACAGGATGGTGAGGGTTGGTTGCCTTAAATTTAGGTTCTTTCCCGCTGCCATCAGGCCGGGGGAATATCTTTACCGGCAGTATATCTTCAATCGGTGTGTTTTTATAACCGGGATGATAACCGATACCGGTATCGCTGAACATCCGGTATGAGCCGTCACCTCCAAAACTTGCCCACCCACCTATCATTACAATAGCTCCGCCGGAATTATAAAACTCTTTTACTCTTTGCAGCTCTTCTTTGCTGAAATCGTCTGAGTCAACATCGTCAAAGACTACAACGTCATACTTTTTTAGTTCTTCAAGTGAAGGAGGTTTTCCGATGAAATAGTTCAGGTGGTAATTGGCAATTGCCCTGAACGTTGCAAATTCGTTAATAATTGCTGCCTTATCCTTTTCATCCGCTGGAGTGGTCTTATCCATTAACAGGATCTTCAGTCTGCGGAGCCTACCAAGAACATTCTCATCAATCTTGTTTACTTCTGGAGAAGTCTTTGTAGATACAACAGCAGGAGGAGATTCTATCGGCGCCCAGGTATTTATCAACTTAACTGTCTCTTCTTTGGAGAGGAGCCTGACGTTGTCAAGATATAAGGCTACCTCTTTATCTTCGGGCATCTGTTCTTTTTCATACACTGGCGGCTCGGTGACAACCTCATAACTTGGCCAAACCGTTATGCTGTTTATATCGTCAATACCCCAGTATTCTTCTGCGCAGACATAGTTGGTTGGAAGAAGAAGACAGACTTGAAGGGGTTTCCATTGAGACGGCGGAATGGTCAATCGGGGATGCCAGTAAAGGCTGCCTTTGCCTGACTCAATTGAAATCCCGAATATGACCTTAAAATTGTTGGGATTATACACATCCATTACAAACATTCCGTATGGTGACCAGTCTTCTGATTTAAGGCTTTTTCTCGGTAGAGCAATGGTTTGCTCCTTTTTGATTTTTGCAGGCTGAAAAATGACCTTAGCAGAATATCCCCCATGTGAAACATACTCAGTAGAACGCGTTATAACTGCACCATTCCCCATAACCCATCTGGCGATATCTCCTTCTGCTTCAAAATCACATATCTCCGGAGGACTGAGGCTGCTAACCTTTTGTAACTTCTCCTTGGGATAATTATCCTTGGTTTTATCATAATAGGCTTTTATCTCGTCTTCAGTTAGCGCTCTATCGTAAATGGCAACCTCGTTTATGAGACCCTTGAACCATGCCCCACTGTTTCCTGACTGACCAATATAAAGAGAAGTGCCAACAACAGTCTCTGCAGTTGTTTGCCTTGTATTGCCTGCTTTACCGTCAACATATGTTTTGACAGTTTCTCCGTCAAATGTTCCAATAAGATGATGCCATCTACCATCATTAACTACTATCCCACTGGCACAATCATTGCTCCAGAATCCCATAACAAATACTCCATCACCACCCAGGTAAAGACCGCTATATTGACTTTGGTCAGGCTTACCATAGCCTATTATTATCGCGTTACCACCGTTTGTTTTGACCCATACTGACATCGTCCTTGGTTTGTTTCCTGTTGGTAAACCATGTGTTGCAGATACTACATGATTATCTATACCATTAAATTGTAATGCAGATACCTTATCATCTTTTATCCAGGTTCCACCAATTATCTCTCCATCATTTGCGTTAGGTGACCTATCCTTAGCAACCTTGCCCTTATCCTCATCAAATTTCCAGTACCCTGCAGGTGAGGTATCTGCAAAACAGACCCTTGATGCCCCAATTGTTAACGGAATTATCAAAGAAAATCCCAAAGCAACAATCATCCTCCATAATCTATCTAACATTTTTGCCTCCTTATTTATGCTCCTACTTTTCTGCCCATCTTTCTTTAAGGCTAAATACATGCCATGCATTATCATACAATATACACCGGGCAATTTTTTCTGCTTCATATTCGTTACATCGCCCTTCCCTGATACGGTCAGCTAAAACTGCAGCTATGTTTTAAAAATCCATCCATATTTCATCTGGATATTTAGAGTCTTATTCATTCGTTTGCCTTTTCACAATGTGCTTTTATTTCTTCTGCGGTCAGCGCTTTATTATAAATATCTACTTCATCCAGCGCGCCTTTAAACCACGCGCCTGCGGCACTGCCCATCGTCAAGTTGCCTTCACCCTGCTTTACCCCTCCTGCCTTAAGTGCATACGCGAGGTATAGATTACCATTTGCATACACCTTTGCATCTTTACCTTTTACCGTAAGCGCGATGTGATTCCACTCGCCGGGCTTTACCGGATATGTAGGAGTTATATCAGTGTAATTCCCGCCTGAATCAGTAACATTAAATAAAATCTCCGGTGTCCCAATATTTTGAGCAAGTCGGTATCCCGAAGTACCGTCTCCCTTACCGATTATTATGGGGTAATATTCGGTATTGATTACATCCAGCCTAACCCAGCATTCAATTGTAATCTCATCAGTCGCCCCATTCATATTTGCATTATTCCCGCAGTCTGCATAACTATCCTTCCCGTTAAATTCAAGGGCATATCCTGTCTTTCCCTTGACCCAACCGGCATTGTATATCAGCCCGTTGTTCTTATTAGGGCTGCTGTCCTTTGCAATTCGTCCTTCTCCTTCATCAAATTTCCAGTATCCGACCAAAGACTTGTCGGTTTCGGCAGAGAATGCACCTACAGAAAGAATTGACATTATAATCAGACTGATTAATATACATATTTTGTCTGTTAAATTCATAGCCTTATCCCTCCTTTGGAGTTAACCACACAGATTGACCCAGGCATCTATATTCCCATCGGAATATAGTTCCGCTTTAATGCGGCATATACCTAAAGGCTGTGGTAAGAATATGGTTTTCACTGTATCTTTCTTTAAATTCACCATCTTGATTGTATCCCAGCTCCCATCCCAGTTCCCATCAAGCGCAGCAAATCTTGCTGCCTCAATAAAGACTATCCCGTCTGCAGTTGGTTTTATAATAAATGTTTTGTTTGACCTGAACCAATCAATGATAGGTGGACTGTAAATACCTTTATTACCCGCGGCTGGAGTATTAGAAAACAGACAGGATTGTATTGGTGGTGCCAAAGGTATCTCCCTATAAATCTTATCTCTAAAATCAATCTCATAAAGGGAACAATCCCATGCTAAAAGAAATCTAAAAGGTATTTTGGGATGGGAAACAACTATATTGGTATTCATAGGTATATAAAATCTGGGCACAGGTGTATTACTATCGCCTAATAAAAATACCCCATACCATCCTCCGGTAGGATTGCCTCCGTTAAAAACAGCAACGCAATTGGTCTCGTTTACATAGGTTGCATAGGGGTAAGGGAAAGGTAAAACGTGATGAATTTCACCTTTGAGAGAGAAATTCAATATCCTGTGATTAGCCCAGTCAGAGATAAGTATTGCTCCAAAATGACCTATGGCTGGAGAGACATAAGCAGGATTTTGTAATAGTATTTTAGTATCAGCGGGCTGATTATATATCCCAATCTGTGAGATTGGGTTTTGTAATAGGATACCGGTATCTCCAGGTTTATTATATGTTCCAAACTGGTAATAGATATTTCCCGCCCAATCTGAACAATAAACTGCATGGTGTTCACTATCCACTATCCAGAATTTGTCATGGTCTTCCGGATGATAACTTACACACCCTATGCCAGTTGCTGCTACTGGGTTACCTATAGGGCCTAATGAGGTAGAATTAAGTTTATGCAAGAGTTTCCCTGTGCGGGCATCGAGTTCAATTATCCTATGCTCTTGTTTAGGGAGCCTGGCAAACTGGTATATCAATAAGGTATTTTTTATTATAGAATAATCAAGCCCCCGTGCATCTATTCCCTCTTTTGACCAAATGATGTTATAATCCCTCGTTATCGCAAAGACCCTGCAAGGTAGATGACAATCACCAACAAAAATTATCTTCCCATCCTCATTGTATCTGGCTACTGTTACATCACCTATAAGGTGGGGAGGTTCTCTCTTTACTGCTGGTGTCAACACATAAGATAAGAGATACCATGTAAGCCCGTATTTCAGTGGCTCATCAATACCAAATAGATTTTTTGCCTTCATTAAAAACCTCTCTGTTATTATCTACCATTTCTCTATTCTTTCAAAAATAGACATTCTTAAATCATAGAGATTATGGTCTTGTTCAAGAATATACTCCAGCGTTTCTTTTCCCACGGGAAGTTCCTCCGGCGCAAATCGCGTCCCGGTAAGTCCATGAATCGTCTTCTGAAGACGAATAACATCCTCTCTCAACTTTCCATCTTTGCTGCCGCAGGTAAGGAGTTCTTCCGTTTTTGCACGAAGAAGAAGCAACTTCCATCGCCAGTCTTCTTTTGCCCTGGCTGATATCTCTTTTTCCGAGGATTCAACAAGCCCGGAAACCTCTGAGACAAGTTTTGATATCTCTGCTGTCTTGACCCTCGGCCGCAGAATACTTATTCGCTCCATCTTCAGGATAGCTTTCACCATTCTGTCTCTTGTCTTTTCTCCGAAATACCAGCCGCAATATTCATTGAGGATACCAACCGGGGCTTTCTTTGGTCTCCAACCCTTTTGGGCCCAGATGATTTTGGTGATATCATCATGCAGTCCTTCTGAATATGAAAGGGCACCGTTAAGTTCTTCAACACTGCATGCCCTGGGCAGGTTATTCGGCAACATCAAGTAACAGCCCTCCGGATGCCAATATTTGTTTCTCTGCATATCCCAGCCGCCTATAGCGACCAGGTCGTAGGACTTTTCGTAGGCATGGTCAAATTCCTTCACCCACGGGACTGCACCTCTTTTACCCATACCGTCCCGCATGGTAATCTCCGGCTGGGCTAAGATTCTGTCTTTGAATTTATCAGGTAATTTGGCTCTCAGATCTTCCAATGCAAGAGTCACCCCAAAACAATCATAGAGGATATAATCAACCCAGTTTGAGTCTTTTCTGATCTTGCGGCAGAAAGAATCTATTCCTTTTTTTGAAAGTGCCTGTGTGTTAATGATTACATCGGCTTTCGGATGATACTTTTTTAACCGCTTGGAAATCTCTTTGGAAAGCTTGAGATAGAGCCCGACGTAACCTTTTTTGCAGTCACTGCATGCACAACCGCCGTCATCGGTAATGTCAATAGAAAGAAGGTCTATATGAGGCAGTTTTTGGAACAATTCTTCTCTCAAATCTATGATAATCTTTTGATTCTTAGCAGGTGATGGACAAATCATTCCTCCGCCGGCTTCAGTCACAAGTATGGCTATATCCTCTGAGGTCCCGTTTTTGGGAGGTTTCATCCGAACGGCGTCCTCAGGGAAGACGTCATTAAAGTTGATGTGGACACCTACTTTTAGCCCTAATGACTTTATCATAAGGGGAACTCTTGAACCCAACAAATCCCATTTTGCTTTCTCTGATTCTGTACCATACCAGACTTTTCTATTCCACTGGCCGTACTGTAACGGGAAGTAGAAAATCGTATTTATTCCCCAGAGAGCTAACTCCGTAACGTAATTCTGCCACATGTCGAAATCCCATTCGTGATAACACCTGCTCGGATGATGAGTGGCTATAAAAGTTCCCCTAATCTTATGGACAGGTTTCTCAATAAGGTTTATTTCAGGTATTTGAAGAGCATTTTGAGAAAAATTCATATTTCTCAACAACTTCCCTACCCCAAATATTACGGATAAAGGACTCCCGCCGATAACCAGAATATAGTGATTACCTGATTCTTTTACATATTTAATGGCAAAATCTTCCTCTTTAAGGATATTTTTATTAAAGTTTATCTTCTGGGTCAATCTGTCAATCAAGGGGAAAGGGGACTGAATCGAACCAAGAAGTATGAACAGTTTATCTTTAGAATCAAATGTTTCTGATTTGTTTTCTTTTCTTATCTTAAGATTCAGGTTGCTTTTGCCCCTTATCTTCTCTTGAAGTATTTTAGCTGCTTTATTCTCTGGTTCTTTGGCATTTTTGCTTATTATTATTTCCCCAGGTTGTTCTTCTACTAAAATTAACTTTCCCATTAGTCTTTCCCTTTCCAGAATCTATTACCAGTCGTAGGGACCTGCCCAGAATATTTTATTTTTCGGGAGTGGTTGCTTCATCCATTTTACATGCCCATCTACGAATAAAACATTAGGGCCAAGACTGTCATTATGTACATTTGCCCTAAGTATCTTAGGAGGATTATCAGTTAATTCCTGTTGAAACATTCCCCACTCATGCCAAAAATCCATAAACATCCATGTCTCTGTAGGAGAATCTATCTGGGATAAAGTAGAAGGTATATCAGTTAGATAATATCCCGCAAGTTCCCAGTTAATTCCATAACTAAGACCATTTAGAGGAAATTCGCCCACTCCACCTGGATACCAGAATCCATATGTTCCTCCTACAGTTGGGTCACGGTCAGAGGGACAAGAAAATGTTTTAGCACTTTTTATGTAAGAAGGCAAAAGATTGTATATATAAAATACTGCAGAAGATGGACCGGGAAAACTCCCGTAGTCCTCCAGATACATATGTATCGCCATGCCTATCTGCCTTAGGTTGTTTACACAGCCTGCCATTCTTGCTTTCTCTCTGGCATTTTTTAATGCCGGTAACAGCATCCCCGCCAGTATGCTGATAATGGCAATAACCACAAGTAATTCTATCAGCGTAAAACTTTTTTTGTTTCGCAACTCATTCTTAATTTTACTAATTAACATAATCTCTTGCTTCTAATCCCCTCTATGCACTTCACCGACCAACCGTGCCCAGCATTTGATTTTACCACTCTATCATATTTTAGCCACATTTTCAAGGAGTAATCCTACCCTCCTACTTTAAAAGGAAGGAGAGGGGCGAAAATACCCCTCTCCTTCAATATGCCAACACACCACTATGACATCATCAGTCCTGGTTACTTCCAGTCTTGATTCCTGATATTCTGTCCAGGTGGAGTAAGGAGCATGTCAATGACATCGTTAACCAAAGCTCCAACTGTGGTATCTCCAACCTCTATACCATTGCTGGCTCTCTTCCCCTGCGGGGTACCAATCAGCCTCTTGATCTCAGCCAAGCCGGTAATAGCTGCATCATATTCAGCGGTAAGCCTCGCTACTTCAGCATTAAGTAGGCCTATAGTAGTATAGGCTGCATTCAAGCTATTTTGTAAGGTTGTTATTGTGGCTTGTTGCGAAGCTATCGTTGCATTAGCAGTGCTAAGTTGGTCTGTTAAACTCGCTATCATAGTATTTGCTGCATCCAATTGTGCTTGGAGAGTTCCAGCTAACGCAATCGCAGTATTTAACTGAGATTGTAGACTTAGTATAGTCGCATTAGCTGTACCCAGGTTTGCTTGAGCAATAGCTAACTGACTCTGCAAATCAGCGATGTTAGCATTAGCAGAAGCCAGTTTCGCTTTCAGGTCATCAATTTTACCCATTAAAGAGAATACATACAATGGTTCGCTCATATACCCATATACTTTCATTTCCTCAATTATAGGCTGTGCGCTATCGGTTATGTAAATCCTCACACCGCGTGTAAGCACAGGTGGAAAATCATGAGTCGTAACAGCATTAGTATTCTCCGTTACACTGACCTGGGTTATCCAATCACCATCATTTGCCGGGTTACCACCCTCAACCAGGGTTTGAATCTGGAATGCTTTAGTGATGTATGCTGGCCCCGCTGTTATTGCGTGATAAACCTTTACTTGGTCTACTAGTACTGCCTCTTTCCACGTAATCCAGCCGCGGGCTGGCAAACCACTATCAAACACAATCCATCCGGAACTGCCAATACTCCCGTCATTCAGCCTGTGGGTCATATCTCCAGTAGCCACAACCCACCCAGCATCCATTCCATCATTTGCAGGGGTGCCAACCAACCCTACGTTGCTTAAGGAGGATCCATATACTTTCATTTCCTCAATTATAGGCTGTGCGCTATCGGTTATATAAATCCTCACACCGCGTGTAACCACAGGTGGAAAATCATGAGTTGTAACAGCGTTAGTATTATCCGTTACACTGACCTGGGTTATCCAATCACCATCATTTGCCGGGTTACCACCCTCAACCAGGGTTTGAATCTGGAATGCTTTAGTGATGTATGCTGGCCCCGCTGTTATTGCGTGATAAACCTTTACTTGGTCTACTAGTACTGCCTCTTTCCACGTAATCCAGCCGCGGGCTGGCAAACCACTATCAAACACAATCCATCCGGAACTGCCAATACTCCCGTCATTCAGCCTGTGGGTCATATCTCCAGTAGCCACAACCCACCCAGCATCCATTCCATCATTTGCAGGGGTGCCAACCAACCCTACGTTGCTTAAGGAAGAGCCGTAAACCTCCATTTCCTCAATTATAGGTTGTGCGCTATCGGTTATGTAAATCCTCACACCGCGTGTAACCACAGGTGGAAAATCATGAGTCGTAACAGCATTAGTATTCTCCGTTACACTGACC
>ERZ1292645.523-Hain-H14-02um-R2-523-length-13598-cov-4_pt1 | contig 13598 bp, 7 predicted proteins | sample MGYA00564401_ERZ1292645 | MGnify/ENA primary metagenome ERZ1292645 (study PRJEB36523, sample SAMEA6512644) | groundwater metagenome | collected 2019-01-09 | study: AquaDiva: Metagenomics assemblies of 32 groundwater samples | reverse complement strand
AAAAAAAGTAAAAAATATAATTTTAAATGAATTGCCGCTTGCCAAAGCATTGGCAGGCGAAGTACAATCCTGGGCGGATCAAGGTTGGCAAGGAGTAACGCAAACAACTTACGAACTTTTAGCGTATTGGTTTAATCGCGGAGAAGAAGCCGATGAAAAATTTCATATTTGCCAGCAGCGCGCGATTGAAACGATTATTTACTGCCATGAAATTTTAGGCATTAAAACCTTGAAAGAAGCGTTTGAAAGATTCGCGCCGGAAGTTTTGGCGCAAAGCGCGGCGCTTTCGGAAGAAGCGGAAAAAATTCCCTTTCCAAAATACTGCCTAAAAATGGCGACCGGTACTGGTAAAACCTGGGTCTTGGCCGCGCTTTTGGTTTGGCAATATTTTAACGCGATAAATAACGAACGAGAAAAACAATATTCGGCTCACTTTGTGTTGGTCGCGCCCGGACATGAAGTTCTATACCGCTTGCTGGATATGTTTTTAGGCAAGCATGATCCTAAAACCGGCAACCGCGACAAGTCAAAAGCTGATTTTGCGCGAACACTTTTTATGCCTGAAGGCGAGCGATTTCGCAATCGTTTTAATTTAAAAGTTTTAGAGCCGAGCGATGTTAGAGCAAATTTTACTCCGCCAGACGAGCCATTTGTGTATATTACCAATTGGCAGCAATTTCGGCTGAATGATTCCAGCAATCTTTGGGATCAGCTTACCGGCGCCGACGTAGAAGAACAGCCCCGCGGCGAGATAATCGCTGATTTTCTTTCCGAGTATTCCGACTTGATTATTTTCAATGATGAAGCGCATCATGTGCATGGCTCAAAAACAGCTAAAGGCGAGGAATTGATTTGGCGTAAATTTTTACAAGTACTTTTTGATCGACTTGCAGAAAAACATAAGGAGAAAAAAGGCGTATTTATGCAAATAGATTTTTCCGCCACACCTTTTTTTGGAGACGATGAACATAAAGAATATTTTTCGCACATCGTTTATGATTACAGTTTATTAAAAGCGATGGGCGATATGTTGGTGAAACAGATATTTTTAGAAGAACGGCAATCGCTGGCTGGCGAAGATTTGGAAACTCTTAATGTGTTGGCGGAGCGAGCTAATGCTGACGATGACCATCGCCGAGGGCAGGTGGTCGGACTTTCTAATGGCCAAAAATTATTGATTGATATTGGGCGAAAAAAACTTGAGCAGATAGCCAGTGAATTTAGGAATAAGAGTTTAGATAAAAAACCAGTTTTATTTGTGCTGGCAGAAAATACCGAAGTGGCTGATTTGGTCGCCGATCATATTGGCAATCTTACGGATGAAAGGGGCCGAAGTTATCAAGGCCAGACACTCGTTATTCATTCTGACAAAAAAGGCGAAATGAGCGATAAGGATTGGGAACAATATCGCCGACAGTTGGAAAGTTTAGATGAATCGGAAGAAATAAATCCAATTCGCGTGGTGGTGAGCGTTTTAATGCTTCGCGAGGGTTTTGATACACAAAATGTGGCCGTGATGGTTATTTTGCGAAGCGCAAAAGCGAATTTACTATTAGAGCAAACAGTTGGTCGTGGTTTGCGGTTGATGTTTCCGTCATATAAATATCCAGAGTTTAAAGATATGAAAGAAGAAGCACGGGAAGATGTAATGCGTAATCACGCGCCAAAAAATTCTTTTGATTTTCTTTTTGTCGTTGATCATCCCAAGTTGAGAGTTTTTTATGAAGAATTGCGGAGACAGGGTTATGCGATTGGTATTGGCGATATAACAGCGACGGAAATTTTTGGCGATCTTGTTCAGGCCGAAGCGACGCCAGAAAGAATCGTAAAGTATGATCTTTTATGGCCAATACAGGTTTATGAGCAATCACCGAAATTTTATTTTTCCGCGATCGCGGTTTCAGGTTTGCCAAAGTATTCAATTTCTCTTGGTACATTAAAAAAGCAGCTTTCCCATATTTCCATTACGGAAACGCACGCGGAAACCGGCGGCAAAGTAAAAACCTGGAAACTTGATAACCAGTATTTTGACTATGCTCATTTTTTGCGACAAGCGACCATGGCGGTTGCTTCGGAAAAAGGCGTTCAGATTTTAACTGGTAAAATGGCGGAAATAACGGGGATAATCGACGAATATGTCAGCTCGGTTATTTTTGGCGCGGAAATAGATTTTAAACTTCAAGAAAATTATACTGTTCTTAATTTTACGCCGTTATTTGATTTTGTTGTTTCTAACGTGAAGCGTTTATTGATAGACAGTTTGGGAGTAATTCAATATGAAATTAAAGCCGGTAAAATTGGTAAATTAAGCGATATTAAAAAAATATTTGTCCGCGAGTCGCTATCGGTCCGCGCCAAGCGCTGTATTTATCCTCTGGTCGGATATTCAAGAAAAGGCGAAGGGCTAGAAAGAAATTTTATTGCTGAAATTTTAGATAAATCAAGCGAGGTGGAAGCGTTCGGAAAAATTCAAGAAAGAAAACATTTGTTGAATATATCTTATCGCGATAAAGACGGCATTAAACGCGATTATTTTCCAGATTTCGTGATCAAAACGAAAGAAAAGATGTATTTAGTTGAAACAAAATCGGAAGATGAGATACAAAAAGCCGAGGGCAATGAAAAGGCGTTAATCGTATTAAAGGCAAAAGCGGCAATCAGCTGGTGCAAAACCGCAAGTAAAGTTGTTTTAGAAAATCAACCACAAGAATGGGAATATTTTATTCTTTCAGAAAAAACTTTTGAAGATAATAAACAGTTGAGTTTTGATGGAATAGTTTTTTTAGGAAAATTGGACACGGAACGATTGATCGCAAGTGATGCGGGAAAATTATTTTAGAAATGACAATTTTTTATGTTTAAAATCATTGACGGCAAAAAATTAGCTGAAAAAATTAAAGATAAAATTACGCAGGAAATACACGAATTAAACGGGCCAAGACCTAACTTGGCCATTATTTTAGTTGGTGAACGGCCGGATTCAGAGCTGTATGTAAATTTAAAAGAACGCGAGGCTAAGAAAGTCGGCATTGATACTCATTTATATAAATGTCCGGAAAATATCAGCGAGCCGGAACTTTTAGAGATGATTAAATGCTTGAATGAAGATGAATCAATAGACGCTATTTTAATCCAACTACCTTTACCGGTCGGTATGGATACGGATAAGATTATGCTGGCGCTTGATCCGGTAAAAGATGTTGACGGTTTTCATCCTGACAATTTGGAAAAACTGCTTTCGGGCTATGATTTTTTCAGCTTGACGCCGCCGGTGTTCGCCGTTGTATTAGAGATGTTAAAAAGTATTAAGTATGAAATAACCAATAAACAAATTTGTATAATTTCCAACTCGGATATTTTTGGTAAAAGTTTAGCGCATATTTTAACCTGCCGCGGCGCCAAAGCAGAAACAGTTAAGATAGATAATAAAAGGTTAGCTAAAAAAACTAATCAAGCCGATGTTTTGATTACGGCCGTGGGTAAGCCAAAGTTTATTAAAAAAAATATGATAAAACCGGGCGTGGTAATTATAGATGTTGGCATTTCCAAATCAGGCAATAAAGTCGCGGGCGATGTTGATTTTGAAGATGTTAAAAATAAGGCCGGTTACATTTCTCCGGTGCCGGGCGGTGTCGGACCGCTTACTATCGCCATGACGTTTAAAAATACCTTGGAAATTTATAAAAGAAGGCGAAACAAATAAAAAAGGCCCGCTGATGTTTAGAACGTCGGCGGGCTTGGCGCTAGGTTAATTGTATTTGCGGATAATTTTTTCCGCCTCCTTGGCATTAAGTCGCGCGATAGAGCAGATGCTGACAGCATCAGCGCCGATGTCCATATACCTTTTAACATCATCAACGCTAGTGATGCCGCAACCCATAATGATGAGTGCGCCGGTTACTTGCCTTAGGCCCTTATTATATTCTAGCGCTCGGGCAAGGGCCGGCCCGCCTGAAATCGCGCCACCGCCCGCCTGGCTTAAAGGGGATGGCCGGGAGAAAATAATATTGAAGGGAATCGCGTTTATCGCGTGAATAATATTAGCTCCAGCGATCACTAATTCCCAGGCGAACTCGTAGGGATGCACATAACTTATTTTCGTTATTATGCAAATTTTTGGGTTATATTGCCTAACGGCTTTGACACATGCCAAGGAATCAGCAATGTTTGCCCGAATTTTTTCCTTGGAGTTAGGGCAGGAAAAATTCAGTTCCAGTGCCCAAAAATCGTTACGCGCATGCCAACGTTCATTCATAAACCAAGAGTATACACTTACCGCTTCAATTGTTTCCTTGATCGCGATGTCTCGGCCTTTGACGAATTCAGGATAAAAACTAGGGATTACCTTATGGCCACGCCTAATCATGCGGCTTATTTCAGAAGCATTAGTCGTAACGCCGTTGTTAGTTAATCCGTAAGCGTTTAGCATACCTATGGCGCCGATTTTTTGGACGTACTTCCATGTTAGGGGGTTATAAGCAACAAAATTTCCGACTCTTTTTTCAAAGGTGGACGATTTGGTAAGGACGGTTGTTTTACTATCCATAACCACTTGGGTTAATCTGCGGTAGGATGGAAGCAGAGTTAAAGGAAACATACCGCTACCATCGTGGCCCATCGCTGACGAGATTACTATCATAGAAATTTTGTGATCGCCAAATTCAATGCCACTTAGTTTCATTTCTTCTCTCCTTAATTGTTTTTATTCAATTACTTTCCATTTCATGATTCTTCCAGCCAAATCCGGCACGATGCCGCGGTAAATTAGCGATACGGTCCAAGTTTCCCTCCTGAACTTTATGGTTCTATCATTAAGCGGGAAGCCGTATCTTCTGGCGCCGGATTCGGAAACAAACGGTTCAAATTTTTCCAGCGCGTTGTGCTCCGCAAAAAATTCGCATAAATATGTCAGATTGGTCAGAGCATTAAAAGCGCCGGCTTTTTGGAATTTTTCTTTATCAGCCTGATAGTGCGGGGCTGAATCAGACGCAAAGAAAAATTTTTTGTCGCCGCTTAAAGCCGCCGCGATGATCGCGGCTTGATCGTATTTGGCCTTAGCCACGGGTTTGAAATATTTATGGACATTGAACAGATTGCCCTGCTCATCAAAAACATCTTCATAGCGGTGGGCTAAATGGTTAGGCGAAATTGAACCGGACAGATTATCATGCGTCATGATTAAATCAACCATGGCGCGCGTGCTCACATGCTCAATATTGATAATCAGCTCGGGGAAATCCCGCGCCAGCTTTTCAACATAAGGCACGGCCGCTTTCTCCCGAGCTATTTCTGGGATAAGCTCGCCAGTTTTCAGATCCCGGTCAATTTCCGCGTGGATTAAAAACGGAATTCGCCGGTCTTGCGCCAGCTCTAAAATCGGATAATAATTTTCTAGTTCAGGCCAGGCAATACCCGACTCTGAATTAGTGGTCACGCCTTCAGGCAGATATTTAATAAAGACTCTGCCATAAAGCAAATTAGTAATTTTGATCCATTTTTCAAGGGTTGAGTTTTTTGTCAGCATTGCGCCGATTATGGGCAAAAAATCGACCGAAGACAAAATGTTGCTTCTGTAAGAGATAATTTTATGCAAATTATCTATCGGGTCGGCTAAATTGCCCATGCAAACGACTCGGCCGTAGACATTAAACAAATCAATAACGCTTTCCGATAAACTTCCAATTCGCAGATGCGCGTGCCAGTCATCCGGCTGTCTGATGCTAATTTCAGTCATGCCATTTCTCCTTCTAAATTGTGAAAAGATCGGTTTTTTGCTTGAATGTTTCGGTTGTGTTAATCTTAAGTTAGTTTATTAAATAATAATTGTCAAATGGCGGATAATAACAAAAAACAACAACTTCAGGAGCTTTTAAAAATTCATTACGGCTTTAACTCGTTCCGGCCGGGTCAGGAAAAAGTCATAGATCATATTTTAGCCGGCCGATCCACCGTGGTAATTATGCCGACCGGCGGCGGCAAGTCTTTATGCTACCAGTTGCCGGCCTTAGTTTTAGACGGCGTGACTTTAGTAATTTCGCCTTTAATCGCTTTAATGAAAGATCAGGTTGATGGTTTACATAAAATAGGCGTGCCAGCCACATTTATAAATTCTTCTATTAGCCAGGCTGAAACTATGGTAAGACTTGAAGCCGTGAAGCAGGGGCAATATAAATTGCTCTACGTCGCGCCGGAAAGATTTTATAGTGCTGAATTTATGGCGGCTTTAAAAGAAGTGACAGTAAGCTTGTTCGCCATTGACGAAGCGCATTGTATCAGCCAGTGGGGGCATGATTTTAGGCCCAGTTATATAAAATTAAAAGACGCGATTGAATCATTAGGCAACCCGGTAGTGGTCGCGCTTACGGCCACGGCTACTTTAGAAGTTAGAGACGATATTATAAAACAGCTTAACTTAATAAATCCAATCTTAGTTATAACCGGCTTTGCTCGGCCTAATTTGCAGTTTGGCGTGATTAATACGCCTGATTCACGCAAGCCGCAATTTGTTCTAGACGCGATTTCTAGCGCGCCGGACGGCTCGGGCATTATTTATGTCGGTACCCGTTCGCGTGCGGACGAGGTTATGCAAATTTTACTGGCAAATAATATAGAGGCGGCTAGCTACCACGCGGGCATGGATGCGCCAGACCGAAAATGGGCGCAAGAAAATTTTATGGCTGGTAAAGCTAAAGTTATTGTAGCTACCAACGCTTTCGGCTTAGGCATTGATAAGCGGAATATCAGATTCGTTATTCATTATGACATGCCAGGCACGATTGAAGCCTATTATCAGGAAGCCGGCCGGGCCGGGCGCGATGGCCGGCAAAGTTTTTGCTTATTATTATATAGTCCGCGCGACCGCTATCTACAGGAATTTTTTATTAAAGGGGATAATCCGCCGCCGGAAATGATTTTAGAGATTTATGAAGTGTTAAAGAGCTATGATTCTGATACAGTGTTAATTACTTACGCCGAACTGGCCGCCAGCCTCTCGGATAAAGTCCCGGAAATGGCCGTGGGCACGGCTATAAAAATTTTAGAACGCGAAGGCTATATTGCGCGTTCGCAGACTCGAGTGGGTCAGGCTTTCGTTAAATTAAAAGTTGAGCCGGCTAAATTAGTCGACGCGGTTTCCAGCCGCGCTAAAGCGCAAAAAGAAAAAATTTCCAAGTTGATAAATAAATATGGCGAGGAAATGGCTCAGGGCTGGTATTTTAATTTTGAAGAAACCGCGGAAATCTTAGGCCTGAAAAAAGACGCGCTCGCCCGTTTAATCAGCAGTCTAAAAGATTTGAATTTATTAGAATATCTGCCGCCGTTTCGCGGCACAGAATTAAAAATTTTAAAACGGCTTGAGTTAAGCGAAGTTAAACTTGATTTCGCGGCTTTAAAATATAAATTAAAGCACGCTTACAAAAAATTGGATTTGATGGAAAATTATATTTATCATTTTGACTGTAGGCAAAAATATATTTTAGATTATTTCGGCGAACTAGAGGCGGCTAAGTGTGCTAAGTGCGATAATTGCTTAGTAAAAAATATGGGCGAAACGGAAAAAATCCAGGTTGAAACTAGATATAAAAAGAAAACTTCTAATCTATCAACCAAGTTGACGCAATTAGAAACTTTGGAATTATGGAATAATGGTTTGAGCCTAGAAGAAATCGCCGATGCGCGCGAGCTGGTCGTCAGTACGATTATCGGGCATTTATGTTTTTTAATGGAGAAAGGGTTGGGCGTTAATATTGAAAAGCTAGTCAAACCGGAGCGGCAGGAAAAAATTATGCAAGCGGTTAAAAAAGTTGGCATGGATAAATTAACACCGATTAGAGAAGTTTTAGGAGAAGAGTTTAGCTGGGATGAGATAAGGTTAGTGCTGGCGAAAATGAAAAGTAAAACTTGACTTTTTAACTTAATTTAGTTAAACTTTAGGCAAATAGAGCCAACCTCATTTAAGGAGATTGGTTTTTATTTTGGCCGAATCTTGATAACTTAATAATTTTAAGGAGGAATGTTGATGCTGAAAAAACATCATCCTGTTGGCATTGGTATGACACCAAGCAGGACAGAATTCGGAAGTTTCGTCAGAAATCGTCGTCTCAGTCTTAGCTTAAGCCAGGCTTTTGTGGCCAAGTTGGCTGGTCTTAGCCAAAACTCAATCAGTATGATTGAGGTTGGTTTCCAAAAAAATCTTAATTATCGTCGGTTGAATGAACTGGCAAAAGTTCTCCGATGCGATCCGGAAGAGTTACAGAAGCTAATGCCAATAAAAAACAGTACCCAGACGAAAACAAAGATAGGCGAGTTGATCCGGGCGCGTCGGGAAGAACTTGATCTCACACTCGAAGCTTTTGCCGAAAGGATGGGGATTACTTGTCAGCAGGCGAAGTGTTTGGAAACTAAAAAAAGTCCAGGCATTCGCTACGGTTTAGTAAAACAGCTGGCAAACGCTTTGAATTTTAAATCTTCGGTCTTTGCTGAATTCGTTGGAACAACCAGTAAGCCGACTAACAGCGAGTTGGGTCAATTAGTTCGCGCGCGGAGAAAAGGGCTAATAATGAGTCTTAGCCAACTTGCTTCTGAACTGGATGTCAGCAGACAATTAGTAAACCAAATTGAACTTGGGCAATGCCGGCTCAGCGAGAGCGATGAGATGATTAAGCGACTCGCTCAAGCTCTTCAGCTTGATGTGAACGAGTTGCGAGCCGTTAGGCCAACGAGGAGACTAAAGCAGAATACAAGGATATCACCCACCCCCTTTGGTAAAATTATAGTCTCTAAACGTTTAGAACTTCATCTGACACAGCGAGAGGTTGGTAAGCGCGTAGGGGTGAGAGCTGAAGTTATTTCTAACCTTGAAACAGGCAGAATGATCTATCCTAACTTCAGTTTGATTAACAAGCTAGCAGAAATTCTAGGCTGTCATATCTCGCAATGATTATAGGGCAATAGCTTTTAAGCTATTGCCCTTTTCTTTTTGGCTAAGAAATGGTAAGAAATAAAGGGTGTGAAATAAAATTTTATGAATCAGCAAACACAAAAAAATTTATTGGATTTAGTTAAACGCAATTACGAAGAGATCGCGGCTGATTTTAATCTGACCAGAAAAAAACAATTATGGCCGGAACTAATAAAATTAACTAAACAAATTAAAGCTGGGAGTAAAGTGTTGGATGTTGGCTGTGGCAATGGAAGACTGGCCGGAGCTTTCTTAGATAAAGACATAAAATATTTAGGCGTGGATAATAGTGAGAAGTTAATAGAGGCGGCAAGCAAAAATTTTTCCCGCGATGGGCGGGACAAGCAATTTTCAAACAAAATACCATCCTACATTAAGGCTTTGGATGATAAGCAAAATACAAAATACAAATTTCAAGTAGCTGATATTTTAGAGTTAGATAAACTACCAGAAAAAGACTTTGCTTATGTTTTTTGCATAGCCGTCTTGCATCATCTGCCCGGAGCAGATTTACGCGTTAAGGCGCTTAAGCAGATGAAAAATAAAATTAGTAATAATGGCAAAATTATTATTACGGTTTGGAATTTATGGCCACAAATAAAATTCAGGAAATTAATTTTTAAATACGGCCTGCTTAAACTGATCGGCAAAAATAAAATGGACTTTGGCGATATTTTATTTGATTGGAAAAATAATCAAGACCAGCCACTTAGCCGGCGCTATTATCATGCTTTTACTAAAAATGAATTAAAGAAACTGGCTGTTCGCGCCGGGTTGAAAATAGAAAAATTATATAAAAATAAATATAATTATTATATTATTTTGACTAAATAGGCTTGATTTATCGGATTTTTTGTGATATTTTGAAATAGAATTCCGACGACAGGAGTTTTTTGGTATTACCTGTATTTTAGCTCTCGTAGTGAAATGGATATCACACTTGGCTTCGGACCAAGGGTTTCGGGTTCGAATCCTGACGAGAGCACCTAAATTATTTTGGTGGCGTAGCTCAGATGGTTAGAGCGTAGCACTCATAACGCTAAGGTCGGTGGTTCAATCCCACCCGCCACCACAATCTATGCGCCGTTAGCTCAGCTGGTAGAGCAGATCCCTCTTAAGGATAAGGTCACAGGTTCGAATCCTGTACGGCGCACCAGAATAGAACAATTAATTTTGCAATCATCTCATGATTAAATACTCATCTTGGCAGCTTATTAAAGACATTCTAAAACTATTGAAGCCTTATCAGACTCGTTTTTGGCTGGCCTCTATAATCCGGCTATTAGGTGATTTAGCCTGGTTATACCCGGCTTTCGCTTTTGCTTCAATAGTTACCTTTTTAACTCATTATAGGCAAGGAAATTCGCTTAACCCCATATGGATAATATTAGGCCTGTGGTTAGCGGCGGCTATTATTAGAAGTCTGGGCCAGTTTTTTTCTAAGTATTTAGGCTACCGGGTCGCTGAAAGATTAGCCATAGACTCAAACCTTAAAACCGTCCGACATATGTTCCGCTTAGATATGGCCTGGCATGAGCGAGAAAATTCAGGCAATAAAATTAAAAGGATTCAGAATGCCGGAGACGGCTTTAATAAGATATTGCGGCTTTGGTTTAACAGTATTATTGAAGTTGGCGTAAATCTCATCGCCATCAATATTATTATTTCGCGGTTTGATCATGCGGTTTTATTAGTCTTGCTAATTTTTTTGATTACCTATTTTTTCATCTCCGGCGCGATGACGCGCCGCGCCGGCCAGGCTTCGTGCCGAGTCAACGCTCAAGAAGAAAATGTTAATGGCTTGCTATTTGAAACAATTAACAATATTAGGACGGTTAAAGTTATGTCTATGGCCAAGATCTTATTGGCCGCTCTTATTAAAGGCACGGAGGATTTATTGGAAAAACTTAGAAAACGAATTTTTTGGTATCAATCGCGAAATGCTTTTTTATCTTTCTGGACGGTTGTCTTTAGATTAGGCCTAACTATTCTTATAATTCGCGGAATTTTAGCCGGTCATTACGAAATTGGCTTTTTAATTTTGTTCAGCAGTTATTTTTCTGAACTGCGCATGTCCATTGATGAACTATCCACGGCTAGTATAGATTTTGTTACTTCTAAAATCAGTATTGCCAGAATGAAAGACATCTTAAATGAACCGATTACGATTGACGATGAAAAGGGTAAAGCTTCGTTTTCTACTGTCTGGCAAAAAATTACAGTTAAAAATGTATCTTTCTCCTATGGAGAAAATAAAGTTTTGAATGATATTTCTTTTGAGGTGCGGCGCGGCGAAAAAGTCGGCATTGTCGGTATTTCCGGAGCCGGAAAATCAACTTTATTTAAACTTTTGCTAAAGGAACGCGAAGAGTTCAACGGCGATATTTTATTTGATGGCGTCTCAATAAAACAAATTAGTAAAAACGATTATTTTAAACAAATTTCCGTTGTTTTACAAGATACGGAAGTATTTAGTTTTTCACTCAAAGATAATATTACGATTACGAACGCTAAAGAAAAATTAAACCAAAAATTATTAAAACAAGCTCTAGCTACGGCTCATATTTTTGGCTTGGTTGATAAACTTCCCCAAGGCTTAGACACTCTGATTGGAGAAAAAGGAATAAAATTGTCTGGTGGCGAAAGGCAGAGATTGGGGATTGCTCGCGCCATATTTAAAGAGCCGCAAATTTTACTACTTGATGAAGCAACCTCCCATTTGGATATAGAATCAGAAGAAAAAATCCGCGATTCATTGCATAAATTTTTTGAAAATATAACCGCTATAGTCATTGCTCATCGGCTAACCACTATCAGAGAAATGGATAAAATCTTAGTTATTGAGAACGGCCGACTCATAGAATCAGGAAATTTTCAAAAATTATACGCTAACCAAGGTAGATTCTACGAATTATGGGAAAAACAGAAACTTTAATAGTTTCCTCAGTATTCTCTGATCATATATTAATATAAATTTTTGTCTGTTCAACTGTCTTTATGATATAATAAAACTATAAATTACATTGTATTTATGTTTCTAGAAAAATTGGAAATCAGAGGCTTTAAATCTTTCGCCAATAAAAATACTTTAATTTTTCCCGGCATGTTAGGCAAAGACCGGCGCGGCATCACCGCGATCGTTGGACCAAACGGCTCAGGCAAATCCAACATCGCCGACGCGGTGCGCTGGGCTTTAGGCGAGCAGAGCATGAAAACCTTGCGCGGCAAAAAAAGCGAAGATATTATTTTTTCCGGCTCGGCTAAATTAGGCGGATTAAGCATGGCTGAGGTTTCACTTTTCCTAAATAACGAAGATCATCAAGCCGCCATCGATTATTCGCAGGTAATTTTAACCCGCCGCATTTATCGCGACGGCGAAAGCGAATATTTAATTAATCAAACCCGCGTCCGCTTAAGCGATGTGCAAATACTTTTAGCTAAATCAAATTTCGGCCAAAAAACCTACAGTGTCATCGGCCAGGGTATGGTAGAGGGTTTTTTAAATACCACGCTCTCGGAAAGAAAAGAATTTTTTGATGAAGCCACCGGCGTCAAGCAATTTCAGATTAAACGAAACGACTCGCTTAATAAACTGATTAGTAGCTATGAAAATTTAAATCAGGCCGGCATGCTCATGTCCGAAATTGAACCACGGCTAAAAAGCTTGATCCGACAAGTCAATAAACTAAAAAAACGCGGCGAGATCGAAGCTGAATTAAAAGAGCTCGAACTTAGCTATTACTCTAAGATTTGGCATGAATTAAACGAAAAATTCACGGCCGGCAATAAGAAGCTCTTGGGGTTGGAAAAAATAAAACAGGAAAAAATTAAAAAAAATGAACAGTTAAACCGCGAGCTGGGGCAAATGGAAAAACAAAATGTAGGCAGCGAAGAATTTGCCGGCTGGCAAAAAGAATTAAATAAGTTGCAAAGCCAAAAAGAAATTTTAAATAAACAAGCGGCTAAACTAGAGGCCGAGCTGGAAGTTAAGCTGGAAGCAAGCGGCCAGTTTGACCTGTCTTGGCTCATAAGTAAAAGCAGCGAAATTAGTCAGGAGATAACAAATAATAAAGAGGAGTCCCAGGGGTTGGAAAACAATATTGAGCAGGAAAAAAAAGTCTTGGCCGTCCGGAAAACTGATAGAGATTTAATCAACGCGAAAATTAATAAATTGAATCAGGAACTTTTGCGCCACAGTTCAAACTTGAGCGGAACCGGCATGGAAAAAATTAATAAAGAGCTTAAAGAGTTGAAGCAATATTTACGCGAAGCGGAATCAAGCGACGATTTAGCTAATATTAAAAAAATAATCAGGCGAATTGAGCAAAAAATAAACTCTCTGCTCGAAATATATCACGCTGGCTTAGCCAAAGAAAATCTAGCCGAGCTACAAAAAAATTTACTGGCCTTTATCAGCGAAAAAGAAACCATCATGAATAAAATCAACGAAAGCAGTTTCCGTCTCTCGGCCCGTTCGGAAAGAGTTAAACTAATAAAAGAGCGGCGCACCGGACTGGAAAAAGAACTGACGGACTTAGAAAATAAATTAAAACAAAGCCAGGGCGCGGCTAATTTAAACAGTCATAAAAAAGAACGCGAGCTGATAAAAAAACAATTAGCTGAATTTGACAAAAAAATT